>ERZ791815.582-NODE-582-length-31052-cov-7.651128_pt1 | contig 31052 bp, 18 predicted proteins | sample MGYA00510302_ERZ791815 | MGnify/ENA primary metagenome ERZ791815 (study PRJEB30046, sample SAMN00791995) | human gut metagenome | study: EMG produced TPA metagenomics assembly of the A metagenome-wide association study of gut microbiota in type 2... | reverse complement strand
AGCGTCGCTTCGCTGGCGGCGGAGTGTCGCATGTCGAACTCGCCAAAATCTTGCTTACCCGCGTGTGGCTCAAGCGCTGCGGCGAGGCCATCTACGCTTGGCATCATCCATGTTTTCGCCGTCTGACCGACAATCAGCTCTCGTCCCTGATTCTCGGCAACCTTCGCAGTGAGCTCGGCGAAAATGGTAGCGCCAGCCAGCTCGCAGGCGTCTCGGCGATTTTGAAGGCGGAACCGAACATTGAAGACATCCCGCTCGAAGCGTCTGATTCGCATTTCTTATGTGTCAAAAATGGTCTTCTCGACCTCGACACGCTGAGACTTTCCGACCCGTCCCCCGCGTTTTTCTTTACCAGCTTCATTTCTGTTGATTGGTGCGGAGCGCAGCCTTGCCCGACTTTTGACGGCTTCGTGGCTCAGATCAGTGGCGGCGATCCGATCCTTACAAAGCGGGTTTGGCAGATGGTAGGCTAAGGCCGTGCCGTGCGTCCTCCAGCATCTCCAGAAATCCGGGACGCTGAAAATTTCCCCCGCTATAACCGTCGTCCCGGTAGGACTTGACCTCCGTCCAGCCGTTGAGCATTACGAATTTGGAAAGCAGTTCATATTGATTCTCGATGCTGACGGATTCATCAGCGGGGATATAGTTTTTCGTCTTGGCGGAGTTGGAGGCGTCGTCCACGCTCAACCGGCAGTAGATGCCGACCTTATATAGCTTTTTCATACGCTTCCTGCCTCTCCTGTGCCAGCGCGTCGTCCACACTGCCGACGTAGCGGTAGACCACCTTGACGTCGCAGATGCGCTGTCCGTTGACCTTCCGCGGCTCGCCCACCTCGATGCGGTCCACCAGCTCAAAGAGGATGCTCTCGTCCAGCGCCGTGATCTCGGTGTAGCGGCGGATGACCTCCATCCAGCGGTTTGCGTCCTGCCGGTTCTCAAGCTGCGCCCTGACCTTCTGCTCCAGCTCCGGTAGGAAAAGCTCACATCCTGAAACACAATTTCAGCTCCACCCTTTGGGGCAGTCTCCGTTCCTTCGGATATGGGCTGCATATTCAGCACCTCGTCAATCTGATCCATGCGTACTGCCAGGTTCCGCAAATCTGCTCCGAACTCCACAAGTTCCATCAAGGGACTGATGCAGGCGGGACCGACTATCAGGAACATCAACAGCTCCATCATAAGCTCATGGTCGCCGGGATGCAGGTACAGCAATGCGCAGCCGGAAACAAGCAGGAACGCCAGCACGGAGATTGTGATGGTCTTATATGCGCCGAAAATCGGCGTGACACGCTTCAGATAGACCTTCCAATGCTCCCTGTTCTTCTCCACCAGCCCTGTCAGGCGGCGGGCTGCCGTCTCCGGCCTGCCGAAGATTTTTTCTTCCTCCATGCCCGCCACATATTCAGAAAACGCTGCGTCCAGCTCGGTGGAGGAACGGTTCAGGTCGCTCCATATCTTCTGACCCTGCTTTCCGCCGAAAGCGGAAAACTGGATGAGAAACGCAAGCACGAGAGCGATAAAGATCGTTAGTGCCAGCGGAATGTTGAGTGAGAACATCAGCACGGCCAAAGCTGCCAGCAACAGCCCCGCGCCGAAAATATTGGAAACATCGTGGGCAATGATGTTTTCCATCTTTTCGATATTCTCATTCATCATCTTCTGCGTTGCGCCGGATTGACCGCCTGTGTAAAAGCCGAGGTTTAGCCGCCCCATGTGGTCGAGGAGGCGCATACGCAGGTCATAGAGTGCATTGAATGCGCAGGCATGGCAGGAAAAGCTGCCGATTACAGACAGCACGATGCCCAGCACGATACTTCCTATCGTGACCGCTGCCCACATCCATATCTCGCGGGTCGGAGCAGCCGCACCATCAAGCGATGCCAGCAGAAAAAGCCGGATGATCCGGTAGACCGTATAGAACGGTACGCCGGACAGCAGAACGCTGAGTGCAGAGCAGGTCACGCCGAAGAAATACTTTCCCGGAGGGCAATGCGCCGTTCGGAACACGCGAAGAATGACGTTTTTCTTTGCTTCTTGCATAGAACTCCTTTCTCTGCGGCGCAACGCTCAAGAGCAGCCACCGCAAGCAAAATGATTGTTGGTTAGACGAGCTTAACCAGCAATCATTATACGCATGGGCGCTGTATTGTCAACGGCTCGGAAAGTGCCTCAAAATTAAGATGACGTTGTGCGAAATTTGCAAAAATCGTTGAATTACCAGCAGTTTCGTGATATAATCACATCCATGAGTTGCCTGTTGCTAACCGAAATTTGTGCCAAAACAGAAAGCGGTGTGCCAAAACAGAAAGAGAGGAGCGGCAAGATGGTTACAATACACAGCATCGAGGAAATGCTGAACTTCTATATATCGCTCGGCGGCTTACGGAAGGACGCAGCAAACGGCTTTCGCTATGTGTTTCCGAGGCAGCACTCCAAGGTTCGCTTCTGGGGCGATCTGCACGGCTTTTCCGCAGCGGACGCGGACTTTACCTATCCGAAGGATACAATCATCCGCAGTCAGTTTAGTCAGCGCTATGTAGGAATCGGACTGAGCGAGCAGGGGACCGTGGAAGCCTACACACAGAGAGATCAGACAATTCACTTCGGCGAGGGCGTCAATTGCTTCGTCTTTGATTCGCCGGTGCCGTTCTTTATGAAAGTTCCCGGAGGGCAGCGGCTGCGGTTTCAGGGATTGTACTTTCAGGAGCAGTTTTTTGCGGAGAACAACATCCCTCTCTACGATAGCTTCTGGAGGGATGCAAAGAACACGATACACGGCGCAGACCTTCATGCACCGGAGTTGGTGTCCATCTACCGCCGCATTGAGCAATGCCGCCTGACAGGGCTTGCCTTTGATACATGGCTGAAAGGTTTTGGGCTGGAGGCGGCCGGGTATCTGATCGACCTTGTGCAGCAGCTATCCGCACAGCCGCCGGTCTATCTCGACGAGAACGAGATTCGTGCGGTAGAAAAGGCAAAGACTATCCTGCAAGCCAGCCTGAAGCACCCGCCTGCGGTCATTGACCTTTGCAGAAAGGTCGGCGTCAACAAGAACAAGCTGCAAAAAGGCTTCCGGTTGACCGAGGGAAAAAGCGTTGCGGAATATGTCCGCACCCTGCGCATGGAGCGGGCCCTTGATCTGCTGGAGGACGATACCCTTTCCATTCAGGAGGTGGCGGAGGAGGTTGGCTATAACGGTATCAGCAACTTTTATGCGGTTTTCCGGCAGACCTTCGGGGATACGCCAGCCGCAATACAAAAGCTGCTGGAAACAAAGTGATCCGTCCTCCAGCGTCATATCCATATAACGCAGGAATCGAAAAAAGGACAGGGCTTTTAAGCGGTATCATCAGATATAAAAAACGGCATGCAGAGAGTTGACTCTGAGGGAATCGCCCCCGACTACACCGGCCCGTGGGGCATGACGCTGGGGTATCTGCCCTACTGTATGCAGGGCATGGATATGGGCGTACTCAAAAACTAAGTTTCCGACGCCGCCGCACAGGTGGGCTTCCGTTGTGAGAAGCGCACGGAGTCGCTCTGCTCCGGCTGGCAGGACATCGACATTCTGAGAAAAATCGAGAAATAAGAGCAGAAAAGGCAAACCGGAAACGAGAACAAGACGCAGCCATAACGATTTCGGGATAACTTTGGCAAGCAGGGCAAAGAGGTACCCACTTTGCTTTTCGGGCAGTTTCCGCCGCCGCGAAAACTGCCCTCTGCTTGTCAGGGGCAGCGCCCCTGAAACCCTTTGAACACACATAAATGTGTGGCTGCGCGTTTCTCCGAAACGCTTGGGAGCATGGCCGTTACTGGCGGTCATGCTCCTGTTTCTTTTCCTCACTGCGCTCATCCTTGCCCAGCATACGATCCACGTTCTGCTTGTGGAGCAGCAGCTCGCGCATCTCATCGCGCGAACGCCGGTAGGCGGCATACGCTGCCTTTTTTTCGGCAAGCAGCTTGGCATATTCCTCCTGCAAGCTCTTGACGGTGGGGAGCTTTTTCACGCCCAGATCGTCAAAGGCTTTCTTCGCAGCCTTGTGCAGCAGGATGTCGCCCTCATGCTCCGCAAGATACTTTTTCGAGTAGCCCGCCTTGCGGTATCCGGCGTAAACATCGCGGGTCTTGGCGTAGTTGATGATGTGTGTTTTCAGCACGGCAATCTCCGCCATGCGCGTCTCCGCAGCCTTGATCTGCGCCGAGAGCGCGTGATACCGCTCCGTCGCGGCGGCAGCTCTGTCCTCCAGCTCCCCGTAGTCCAGCAGTCCATGCTCCCGGAGATAATTGTAGGTCTGCGCCATTTGCTTGACGTTGAATACCTTTGCCCAGCGCTCGTAGTCCACGCCCTTTCCGGCTTGCAGCTTCGCCTCGATGTCGATGAGCAGCGTGTTCTTTTTTCGCGTGGCCTGCGTCCGCTTTTGGCGCGGCGTATGCTCCTTTTTCCCGGCAAGAACAGCGCGCAGCTCGTCCTCCGTATAGCCGTCGATGGAGGAAAGACGGATAAAGCCCTTTTTGCCGGGGTGGCGCAGGGACGGCGTATTCCCGCGCCGCCTGACCTCACACCCGCTGTCGCGCAGCAGCTTCAAAAGCGTGTCAAAGCTGTCCGGCTTCTGCAAAAGCGCCGCGTCGATGAGGCCGCAGAGCAGCTCCCGGTGGGAGGGCTTCACCTTGTTTCCCAGCCACCTGCCATAGTGGTTGACGCCGCGCTTCGGGTCAGCAATCACGGAGAGCCGGTGCTCGGTGCAGATGGCGTCGCTGAGCCGTGCGACGGCCCTGCCGGAGCCGAGAAAATCCCGAAACTTCCGCTTGCAGTCCAGTGTGGTGGAGTTCCAGATGATGTGATTATGAATGTGCTTTTTGTCGGTGTGCGTGGCAACGAAAAAGGCGTGTCTGCCTTTCAGAAACCGCTCGGCAAATTCAAAGCCCACACGGTTTGCTTCCTCCGGCGTGATCTCACCGGGCTTGAAGGACTGGCGTACCTGATAGGCGATCACGTCGTGCCGCTGCTCCCGCCCGGTGACGGTCTGGTACTGCCGCTTGGAGAAAAGAAACTCCGCGTCGGCGGTTTTCGGGTCGCATTCGTAGGCGGAGATCAGCTCACCGCCCTGTGTCTTGTCTGGATTCTTGGAGTAGTCGATGCGGTCTGTCAGGCAGTCGGCAATCGTCTTGCCCTGATTAACGTGCATGGAAATGATGCGTGTGGTCGCCATGGGGCGCGGCCTCCTTTCTGTGAGACGGATTTGTAATTTCTTTTTTGAAGTCCTCCGTATTTTTCTTGTATGCTTGCGCTGCCATGTGCTATACTATGATATAAGGAGCGTGATACGAAATGACCTTTGGCGAAGCCATCATCAAGCTGCGCAGCGAGCGCAGGATCTCCCAACGTCAGCTTGCGGAGGAATTGAACGTGAGCTTCACCTCCGTCAATCGCTGGGAGAATGGAAAGACGATGCCCAATAAAATGACGGTGTTCGTCATTCGCAAATACTGCGAGGAGCACGGTCTGGATTTTTCTTATGACGAGGGGGTGCGGGCATGAGCTGCAAAATGACGATTGAACAAATATGTGGTGCGGTGGAATCGCCGCTCTTTGACCGCAAGAGCGCGCGGATTGACGCGAAAGCCCTTGCCGTTCACCTGATTGCATTTGCCAACGCGGACGGTGGCGTGATCGCTGTTGGCGTAGAGGACGACGGAACAATTACCGGAATTGACAGCTACGCAGAGAATATCAATGAGCTGCTGCGCGCGCCGTTTGACTTCTGCAAGCCCTCCGTGCGGGTGGAAACGGAGCGGCTGCCCTGCACCAACAGGAACGGAAAGCCCGACCACATCCTGCTGATCGAAGTCTTGCAGAGCAGCGACCTTCACGCGAATCAGGCGGACGAGGTTTTCTTCCGTGTCGGGGACAAATCCAAGAAGCTGAATTTTGAGGAGCGCTTGCAGCTTATGTATGCAAAGGGAACGCGGTATTTTGAAGACACGCCGGTTCCCGATGCAGGGCTGGACGACCTTGACCTCGGCTTTGTCAGGGAGTTTACTTCAAGGATCGGCTATCGGAAAAGCCCGGAGGAATACCTCCGGGAGAACAAGGAATTTCTCTCCGAAAGAAGCGGAAAAGAGGAAGTCAGCGCGGCGGCCATGCTGCTGTTCGGCAAAAATCCGAAGCACTTCTTTCCCCGCGCCCGTATCCGCTTCGTGCGTTACGAAGGAACGGAGGCAAGGGTCGGCGCAAGGATGAACGTCATCAAGGACGTGATGTTTGAGGGGCGCATCCTTCAGGTGACAGAGAAAGCGCTGGAGTTTGTGGGAAGCCAGATCAAGGAGCGCACCTACCTCGGCGCGGATACGCGCTTTGTCACGGAGCCGGAATACCCGGAGTTCGCGTGGAAGGAGCTTATCATCAATGCCGTTGCGCACCGCGATTACAGCATCAAAGGGACCGACATCCAAATCAAGATGTTCGACGACCGGATCACTGTGGAAAGCCCCGGCACTCTGCCGGGAATCGTGCGGCTGAACAATATGCGTCACGTTCACTTTTCCCGCAACCCGAAAATCGCGCAGTTTTTGCATGAGTACGAATATGTGCAGGAGTTCGGCGAGGGTGTAGACCGGCTCTATGAGGTCATGGAGGCCGCCGGTCTGCCGCAGCCGGAATACAAAGTAGAGGCGTTCATGCTCTATGCCACGATTCGGAATACGAAGTTAGGCGGCAACTGTGGTGGCACCACACCAGTCACCACCACAGATAGCACCACAGACACCAGCACAGTCGCAACGATTTTGGCTTTCTGTGCGCAGCCTAAAAGCCGTGAAGAAATCATGACCATGTGTGGACTGAAAAACAAGAACCATTTTATTAAAGCACACCTCAAGCCCCTGCTGGAAAGCGGACAGCTTCGCATGACCATTCCCGACAAGCCCAACAGCCGCAATCAAAAATATGTTGCGGTCAAACCGGAGGAATGATATGTTCACCTATATTTCCATTGAAGAATTTGCGGACGGCGTAGTAAAAAACAACAAGGACGCCAACCGCAGGGAGCTGATCGCGGCACTGCGGGAATCCCTTGCCGCCAAGAAAAACGGCGCAAGATGCATGATATGCGGTGCGCCCATCTGGGCGGCCGGCAGCGCCATCACGGGGACGAATATGTGCTTCACCTGCACCACCGGAGAGGCCGACGACAGTGAGGATTACGAGATCGAATAAAACGAAAAGCGCGGGGCGATATGCTCCGCGCTTTTGCTTGATGCGGTGTTTCTGAAAACAGCCTTATCCATATATCCAGTCCCGAAGCATATAGCGTAGGACATGGAGCTTTGCCACCAGCCAGCCCGCCAGCATAGGAAGCCCGTAGGGGCTTATGAGGAACGCGATCACCAGCAGCCCCGCGCCGTAGCTGACGGAATCCACGAAGATGATGAACAGACCGAAGAAGCCGAGAATGGCGGCGGGGATGCAGAGGATGCCGCTGGACAGGCCGACGACGAACACGAAAAACCATGTGACGACGGCAAGCACCGCGAGGATGGGCGCAAAGAGGATTTTCAAAAGGAAACGCATATCAATATCCCTCCAGTTTTGTTTGTTTCTGCTTTCAGCATACAGGAAGCTGCCTTGCCCTGCAAGGATGCCGGACCGCAAAAAAAGCAGGGGCGGCTTACCTCGCAGCAAGCCGCCCCGCATGGGATAAATACCCCATTATTTTATGGTGGCAAGCCGGGAAAGGATACCGCTTGCCGCCTGCCATATCCGCTCCTGATTCCGGAGTATATCCTCCATGTCCGCGGTGTAAACGCGCCCTGTTTCATATGTTCTGAAAAATGCTATCCGCGTGGCATGGCTACTTGATGTATGTCAAGTGCAATGAACTAAAAATAGTGATTGTGGAAAAAAATCAAGAGAACGTACTCTTATAGTATAGAGCAGCAACGCTCATACAAGGATGGCAAGTGTACCAGTGTTTTTGTACATTTCCCTTATGAATTTGCCCCTTGTACAATGAAAGAACAAGGAGGCGTTCGAAATGACAGACTATATTGGAAATTACAAGAATCGACCGCGTAGGGTGGTGTTTTATGGTCGTGTTTCAACAGAACATGGGGAACAGCTATCTGCGCTGGGAAATCAGATGGAATGGTATACAGACCTTGCATTGTGCAATTCTAACTGGACCGTTGTAGCGCAGTACATAGACGAAGGCATAACCGGTACCCAAATGAAGAAACGTCCATCATTTATGCGGATGATAGAGCACGCAAAGGAACACCGCTTTGACTTGATTGTCACTCGTGAATTGTCGCGGTTTGCACGCAACACGGTGGATGCACTGAATGCCACACGCGAACTGAAGCAATACGGCGTGGAAGTCTATTTTGTAAATGATGGCATCTGGACAATGGATGGCGATGGAGAAGTTCGCTTGACCATTATGGCGAGCATTGCCCAAGATGAAAGCCGCAAGACCAGTGAGCGCGTAAAAGCTGGACAGAAGATGAGCCGTGAGAAAGGTGTACTCTATGGCAGCGGTAATATTATCGGCTATGACCGTGTGGATGGAACTTATGTAATCAATAAGGAACAGGCGGAAACGGTACGCAGAATCTTTAATCTGTACGCAGAGGGGCACGGAGAAACGACTGTTGCCAAAATGCTTATAGAAGAAAACCGTAAGGATGGCGGCGGTGGCCTGAGCTGGACGGCCAGCAAGGTGTCACGAGTACTCCGCAAGCCCACTTACAAGGGCTATATGACCTATAATAAATCCCATATTGATGACTTCCTCAGCCATAACCGCATCAATCACAGCGAGGAGGACTTTGTTCTTGTAAAGGGAGACTTTGAGCCAATCGTCTCAGAGGAGCTATGGGAAACCTGCAATCAGATCCGCAGCAAGCGTGCTGCTTTTGTAAAAGGAAAAGATGGTCGTGCCCATAAGTTTGGTGTGTCCTTCCCGCAGAATAAATGGACAAAAATTCTGTTTTGTGATTGTGGGATGCGATTCCAAATCGAAGGCTACGATAAAACGGCCAACGGTGGGGAAAATATGCGGCTCATCTGTGCACGCTCGAAAATGTTCAAAAAGAAAGATGCCGTCAGAGCGCTGAATGGCGTTCCTTGTCCTGCACCATACGCATCTGAATGGAAGCTGGAATTGATGGCAAGGGAAGTGTTCCGTACAGTTTGGAAAGAAAATGCTGAGGATATACTGGGTCTTTTGCGGATGTTGGATGCAAATCTGAACACTACCGGCACACCGAATGATGGAAACCAGCTGGAGAACAAGCTCTCTGCGCTGAATGAGGAATTGGACGATCTTGTCAGCCAGCGGGCAAGCCGAAGCATAACTATGGATGCTTTCTTAAGCAGAAGTACGGAAATCAACAATGAGATTATAAATGTCGAAGGCTTACTGCAAAGTTCCATACAGGAACAGCGTCCTAAAGCAAGGTTAGATATGCACAGCATCGAGGCTGCACTCAGCGATGATGCCTCTTTTCCGGATGGTAAAATAGAGCCGGGCTTTCTGGACAGGTATGCCAACCGGATTGTAAAAAGCAATAACCGATACATTTGGATGTTGCAGTTGATGAATGTGCAGCAGATCATGCCTATCCAATCGGAAAGGCAGCCGATAGCGATGGTTACCTATAAAAGTGGCGTTCCCTATGATATTGAGCAAGAGCAAATCGGCAAGCAGGATAAAGAAAGTGCTGGACCCGATTGCGCGACAATATGTCGTCCACAGGATTTCTTTTTGAACATGGGCCGAACCAAAAGAAAGCGTAAGTTGGTGGAATGGCTGGAAAGCTGTCAAGAAAATCAGGTAAGCGTGCTGGATGAAAAGATACCACTTTTGAGTTTTGCGGTTGACTTTGTGACAGCCTATGAGTATCAGAAAGCGCGTGGGATTAAGATCCACCCCGGTTTGTGGAAAGATATGCGTGTGGATATATTTCTGGTAAAAAAAGAAAATTGAAAAAGTTGTGGAAAAAATCCGATTCGCTGTTCTCTTATGTATTAGGAGGTTCCAAACCTCCGAAAAAGTGAATAGCGTCCTCTGCTGTACCGCATTGGGGAAGTAGCGCCATGACTGGATTCCACGAGCGTGCCAAGATGCGAGAAAACATATCGCATGGCTGCAAAGCGATGCGAGGCAAAGCGCCGGGAAGGGTTGCCTGTCTGGAATTTGCAGAGGGAGAGAAACGCACAGCTATAACGACAGATCGTGCCGTGGAGGAAATACTTCCACGGCATTATTGTATCGTTATGGAATGACGCTAGATTTGCTATTTGAATCAGTAAATGGTAATATTATAATTCGGATGAAGAATAGACCGTGATGGCAACTATTCGGGAATTCCGAATGGTTCAAACAGATGACATCTGACAGGTTCATCGAAGGGAAATTATCGCAATTTGTGGCTTATTGCGCCTTTCGGCTGCTTGAACAATTTTTACTTCAGAATATTGTCTAACTTTTTGGGGTCACTTCATTTTGTACTATTATAGGGAAATTTCCAACTTGCTATTTGTATCGATAAATGGTACTATATGACTATACTAATGTCATTTGAATGGTTAGAAATAAATGACTTCTGAAGGAGGCTTTGGCGAAATGGGAAGATTCGTGAATCCGGATAATAGTGCGTTTCAAGTTGCACTGAATTCAAAAATTTATATGGATAAAACGGGTCTGCTGGAATATACCAACAGCGTTCTTGATACACCAGAAGCATATATCTGCAATAGCCGCCCCCGGAGATTTGGTAAGTCCTATACGGCTAATATGCTGGCAGCCTATTACAGCAAAGGCTGCGATTCAGAAAAGATGTTCGATGGGCTTACAATCGGCAAGAGTAGCGACTTCAAAAAGCATCTCAACAAGTATGATGTGATCCATATAGATGTACAATGGTTTTTGTCCAGTTGTGCAGACATCAAAAGTATTATATCCTACATTACGCAATCGGTTTTGGAGGAACTAAAAGAGTACTACCCTGAAATTCTTCCTAACGAAGTGTTGACATTGGCGGACGCTTTGTCGCGCATCAGAAACTCGACCGGTCAGAAATTTATTGTGATTATTGATGAATGGGATATTCTGATCCGAGATGAAGCAACCAATAAGGCTGTTCAAGAAGAATATATCTATTTCCTGAGAGGCTTATTCAAAGGTACAGAGCCGACAAAATACATTCAGCTTGCATACCTCACCGGCATTCTGCCAATCAAAAAGGAAAAAACGCAGTCGGCCTTGAATAACTTCGATGAGTTTACCATGGTCAGTGCCGGCACGTTGGCACCTTTCATTGGCTTTACGGAAGAAGAAGTTAAGAATCTTTGCGAGGAGTACCACAAAGACTTTGACAAGGTAAAAAAGTGGTACGATGGTTACTTGCTGCGGGATTACCAAGTTTATAATCCCAGAGCTGTTGTCAGCGTTATGCTGAAGGGAGAGTTTAAGAGCTACTGGTCGGAAACGGCTTCCTATGAAGCAATCGTTCCCCTTATTAACATGAACTATGATGGGCTGAAAACGGCAATCATTGAAATGCTTTCCGGTGGGGAAGTTAAAGTAAACACGGCTACCTTCAAGAACGATACCGTTAATATCCAAAGCAAAGATGATGTTTTGACATATATGATCCATCTTGGCTACTTGGGATATGACCAGAACCGAAAAACAGCGTTCGTTCCGAATGAGGAAATCCGGCAGGAATTGACACTTGCGGTGGAAAGCAAGCATTGGAATGAGATGTTGCTGTTCCAGCAGGAGTCTGAGAAGTTGCTGGATGCGACATTGGATATGGATGGCGATGCAGTAGCCACTCGGGTTGAGAAAATCCATGATGACTATGTTTCTGCCATCCAGTACAACAATGAAAACTCCTTGAGCAGCGTCTTGGCGATTGCATACCTGAGCGCTATGCAATATTACTTTAAGCCGGTTCGAGAGCTGCCCACAGGCAGGGGCTTCGCAGACTTCGTTTTCGTACCAAAACCGGAGTACCGAAATGACTATCCGGCGCTTGTTGTGGAGTTGAAGTGGAACCAAACGGCGGAGACTGCGATGCAGCAGATTAAGGAAAAGAAATATCCGGATTCGCTGCGTGGCTATACAGGAAATCTTCTCTTGGTAGCTATCAACTATGACAAGAAAACGAAGAAACATCAGTGCCTTATTGAAAAAGTAGTATAAAGATCATGCCGTGGAAGGAACCTTCTTCCACGGCTTTTCTATACCATGATTGAGTCATTGACTTGTATATTTTGAAAATACTGAATGCAGTATTATACTGATGGGGAAGGAGGGCAAACCGATGCAATATGATAAAGCAGACCAGCAAAACTGCCCGCGCAGAGTTGTGCTCTATGGGCGCGTGTCCACGGAACTTGAGGCGCAAATACTTGTATGGAAAGAGCGAACACGCCGACAAATGGGCTTGCCGCCTGTTTTGTGGCTGCGGAGCCAGAATGCGGGCGTTCCGCGCAGAGAAAGGCATTGTTCGATATATCTGTTATCAGCGGTCGCTGAGGAATGTAGCCCCCAAATGCAGCGCCCCCAATGTGCAAGCATGGAAGCTCGAATTGATGGCGCGAGAAATCTACAAAAACGTTTGGCAGGATCACCGGCAGGATATTTTAGAAGAATAGCAGCAGGAACAAGAAAACGGAGCTGCCGATAGTGAAAAGGTAGAGGAAGCACTCAGCTGGCAAGAGTCGTTCCCAAACGATGAAATCAGCCGGGAATTTCTGGACAGATTTGTGCCGAGAATCTTCTCCATCGATGGACAGAAATTCATCTGGGAACTAAATCTATTTCAAGAGTCATGCACTGTTCAATGCAATGTGCGCGGAACGTACAATTACCATTCGATTTCGGCGGAAAAAATCATGCCGGGAAAAACAAAAGCGAAGAAAGGGGATGGGGCCGTCAATAGGATACTTGAGGATGCAAACAGTACGCGCTTTTGGGTACATACCTATGATGACGACCCAATAAGCAGGCAGCCATCAAGTCGCCTCGCGGCTGATTTGCCAGCGAGTATAACCATTAAGTTGAATTACGAACAGGCTCGCGCCTATCGAAATTCGCGTGGTTACGTACTTTGGCCGGGGAATTGGAAAGACCTGACAGTTAAGGTTCTTCTATAAATCCTATCAAGTCCCGAATTGCTTGTATCTGCAATTCGGGACTTTTTGTTTTATTTTGCCCCATTTTGTACATTTTCCTGAAAATGTACACGGTTTGATGGGGTAGACAAAAAAACGCACACCCCGCGGTGTGCGCTCGGATTTCACGTCTGCGTCGATTCCCGCAGGCTTACCTGGTAACCCAACTCCATGCGGGTTTCAACAGGCTGCCCCTGCAAGGCGCACAGCAGCTGCTGCGTTGCTTTTAAGCCAAGGATATCCGCATTAAACTGCACGGCGGAGATGGGCGGCACGGTATTGACCAGATTCTCATTATCATACAGCGACGCCAGCCGGATATCCTGCGGCACGCGCAGGTTCAGCTGCTTGAGCATATTCAGCGTCAGCTGTGCCAGCCGTTCGTCCATGCACAGGATGCAATCCGCCCCGCGCTCTACAGCCTGCTGCACAGCCTCCATGCGCAAATCGTCGCTTTCCAGCTCCAAAAACAGCAGGTTTTCGTCAATTTTTTGCCCCATCTTGACATAAGCCTGGCGGAAACCCTCCAATCGGGATTGGTTGACGGTGTACAGCATACTGCCGCCCAGCAGCGCGATATGCTTCATGCCCTTCATCAGCAGCAGACTGGTCATCTCACGGCAGCCGCCCACCTGGTCATGGTCAACGGAAAGTACCTGATCGTCCTCCGGCTGACCGATGGCGACAAACGGCACCTTGCGCGCCTTCAGCAGCGGGATCAAGGGGTCACGCTCCAGTGTGCGGGTCAAGATCAGACCATCGATTTTGCGGTTATCCAGCAGTCGCTCCACAGGACGGGTTTCGTTTTCGCCCACCAGCGTCAGCAGGACATCGTAGTCGGAATCCCCGGCAACCTGATAGACAGAGCGCATCACCTTGCGCAAAAAGGGCAGCTCAAAGTCGGAAAATTGCGTGGAAATCACCAGCGAAATATTGTAGGAGCAGCGCTTCACCAGCCCGCGCGCCATCATACTGGGGGTATAGTTATGCTCTTTTACATAGTCCAGCACGCGCTGGCGGGTTGCTGCGCTGATGCGCCCGTTGCCGGATATGGCACGGGACACGGTTGTCTTGGATACGCCAAGCGCCTGCGCGATTTGCGTGATATCGATCGGCTTATCGTTCTTCGGCAAAGGTGGCATGGTTTCTCATCTCCGATATGTATTTACCATTATCATAATCGTTTTTTGCCGAATCGTCAATTATTTCTTGCGTAAAGCTTCCCCTTGCACAGCCCTCACACCGTTCGTCTGCACAGTTTTTTGCGTAATTTACGGCACAGGGTCTGTATCTCCTGCGCGGTTTCGGCGGTGCATGGATCGGGCGCAAACTGTGCCGCCTGTACGGCATCCAGCAGGTGCTGCACGGTTTCGCGGTCCGTCTGCGGGCAATGCGTTTGCAGAAATTCCGCAAATGCCGCTTCGTCAGAGGACACCTCCGCCGCCAGCCCACAGCGCCGCATCTTGCGATGGAGCGCACAAAATTCTGCCTGTACGGTCTGCAAAGGTGTGCGCCTTGCACGGCGCAGAAGTGCCAAGGCCAAGACGAGCAGCAGCAAAACCGTAGGCAGTACCCACAAAAGCGGGACGCTTTGCGGCGTTTCGGCAGGGGAGTCGGCCTCCTGCCGCGCGAGCAGGGGTGTATCACTGTCTGCGGTATTTTGCCCTGCCTGTGCGGCATCGGCGGCAAGCTCGCCCTCGGTCAGTTCGGCTGTCATACCGGGGGTGACCTCCAGCGGCGTCCAGCCCTGCCCGGAAAGGTAAATCTCTGCCCAGGCGTGGGCGTTATCATCCTGCAAAACGGCACGGCAGCTGCCGTCGCCCGCAGCGGTAAACAGACTTTGCGGTGCGGCGTAGCCTACCACATATCGGGCGGGCAGCCCCACCATGCGGCACAGAAGCACCGCTGCCGAGGCAAACTGTGTGCTGCTGCCCGCGTGGCTCTCGCTCAGGAAATACAGCAGCGGGTCGGTGTCGTCGGGTGTCTCGGCGTCCGCGCTGTAACGGCAGTGCTCGTTCAGCCAGCTGCGCACCAGTGCGCGTCGGCCATCGATGTCATCATCCCTGAGTTTGCGCTCCTTCACCAGCGCAGCCAGTTCCTTGTCTATGGCATCGTACCCGGCACCGTCGGGCACATCCAGGCAGCGCGCACGAACATACGCGGCGTAGGCGCTTTCCAGACGGTCCAGCACCCCCGCGTCATCATCGTCACGGGCCGCCAGCAGCTCCTCTGCCTGTTTGCGCGGAAAATAGTAGAACATATCGTCCTGCACGGTCTGCCCCGCTATGGCTCCGTCGCCGTCCGGCGTGTAGTAGTCGTTAAAATATGCGTTGTACGGCGCAAACGTGTAGGCATCGTTTGCATGCAGACGCTGTACGGTCATTTGCTGCGGCTGTGCGCCGCTGTATGCCGCGCGCAAAAACGGCAGGTTCGCAATGGCAAGCCGCCCGTCGCCGTCGGTTTTCCAGTTTGCTGCGGCACTGTCGAAGGCAGCGGCATTCCCTGCCTGCCAGCTTGTGCCGTCATAGTCCACGCCGATAAACCCGCGCAGGTAGACGGTCTCCTCCGGCTTGGCGTCGGTCGTGACCATTATATCCTCCAGCCCCGTCAGCGCCAGGCCGTCGCCCCGTGTCAGGCTGCCGTCCTCCACGCCGCCCGCAGCAGCGCTGACATGGAAATTCAGCGCCCCGCCGCTGATTTTCGGCAGCCACTCGATTGCCGCGCTCAGCCCGGCCGCGCAGACTTTGTCGGTCACAGGCTGCAGCGCGTTCAAGGGCAGCATCAGCACGGGGCGCAGTGCCAGGGCAGGCAAAAACAGCACCGCGCAAATGGCAGCCATGCCGACACCGGCCAGCCTTTTGTTTGTGCGGTGGGTCTGCAGGTTGGCGGCATAGACAGCGGAATCCTTGCCGCGCCACAGCCGTTTGCGCACCAGCGACCGCGCCGCCGCACAGCTTCCCAACCAGCCCGGCAAAAGCAGCAGCCAGCCCAAAACGGCACGGCCCGTCCCCGCCAACAGCGTGAACACCACGATCGGCAGAAGCACCGCCCCCAGCAGCAGCGCGTCGGTGTGGCGGGCTGTCAGCGTGGTCAAAAACATTGTAAACGGCACTGCCGTCAGCAGCGCAAACAGGCCCATCTGCGCCGAAACCGGCGAGGCGGACACTACAAAATTTGCGTTGAAGCGTGTATTCAAGCACAGCCTGACGGCATCCGCGCACTGTGCCGCACCGGCCAAAAACGGCTGCTGCACGGCAAACAGCAGCACCAGATACCCCACGGCCAGCGCCAGCGCCGCGCCGTAACGGCCCGCCTTGGAAAGCGGGACGCGGTGCAGTGCCGGCCACGCCGCACACAGTGCCGCCACGCCAAGCCACACCCAAATCGGCAATGCCAGTGCAAACGCACCGTTCAGTGCCGTCAGCAAGCCCAAGGCCAGCAGCTCCGAAATCAGCAGATCCGCCGCCGTTTCCGCCATGGGGTGGGCAGCGGCCTTGGTGCGGGGCAGCAGCACACGGTCCACAAATACCAGCCCCGTAGCGGGGTCGGTGTCCTTGCGGCGGGTCAATCTGCGCAGCCGCTTTACGGCGGCCTGCCCAAAGTGCAGCAACTGCTGCGGCGCGTCGGCCCCCTCTGCCAAAACGCTGCCCGCAGGGTCAGCGCGGTAGGCTGCGCCCAACGGCTCGCGAACGGTCAACTCGCCCACGCGGGCGGTCAGTTTCCAGTGGATCAGCTTCGGTGAATCGCCTGCACGGTAGGGGCGCAGATCATAAACGCCGTCGGTCAAATCGCAGCCCGCCGCAGTCACTTTTTCGGCGCAGTTCTGCGGTTTTGTGCCTGCGCCGTCGTCCTCGCCCTCGGCGGGGGGCAGCACACACAGTTCTCTGCTTTGGGGCGGCACGGCGCAGTGCGCGGCAAACAGCCCCAACGGGTCGCGCACGGTGGCTTCCCGCACACGGAACCGCCACAGACCGCTTTTTGCTGCGCGCAGGGTCACGCGCAAATCGGCACACTGGTGCGGGGCCAGCATCGCGCCGCAGGGCAGTTCAATGGCCGTTCCGCTTTCGGCGTCCACGGCCTGCAAAACGACACGCAGCTCCGGCACGGGCCGCCGCCCGTTGTTGTGCAGTTTCACCAGTACGGCAAAATCCTCGTCGGGGTGCACGGGGCGGGCAGGCAGCTGCAGCGTTACCGTCACATCCCTGCGCAGCGTGCGGACATACCACGCCAAAAAGCCGACCAGCAGCACCGCCAGTGACGCCAAAAAGACCGCAAACGACGTGCGGCTGACCGCTGCCGCGGCAAACAGCACGACCAGCAGCAGCGCGCAGCCCACCTTACCTGCCATGGAACGGTTTCTCCGGGCGGGGGCGCGGCACGGTGTGCAGAACATCGTCAAGGATATTCTGCACTGTATCGCCGCCGGTGCGGGCCTGTTCGGTCAGGCGCAGACGGTGGCGGGCCGCATCGGCAAAAATCGCGGTAATATCCTGCGGGGCCACATAATTGCGCCCGCCCAGAAAAGCCGCCGCGCGCGCCATACCGGCCACTGCCAGCGACGCACGGGGCGAAAGCCCCAGCGTCAGGCGGCTGTCCTGCCGCGTCGCGCGGGAGAGCTCCACGATATACCGTCTGATTTCATCGCTCATATATACTTCGTCTACCTGCTGCTGCATAGCCAGCAGGTCGTTTTTGTCCATCACCGGCTGCACACGGTCCAGCAGGGCGCGGCGTGGCTGGCGGGACAAAATCTCCATTTCCGCCTCCGCATCGGGGTAGCCCATGACCACGCAGACCATAAAGCGGTCCAGCTGGGATTCCGGCAGCATCTGCGTACCCACCGAGCCGACGGGGTTTTCCGTTGCAAAAACGGTAAACGGCTGCGGCAGAACGCGCGTCACGCCGTCCACCGTGACGGCGCTTTCCTCCATGACTTCCAGCAAGGCGGACTGGGTGCGGGCGCTGGTACGGTTGATTTCATCGGCCAAAAACAGGTTGCACATCACCGCGCCGGGGTGGTACACAAATTTGCCGGTTTCCTTTTGGTACAGCGAGAACCCCACAATGTCGGACGGCAGAACGTCGGGGGTAAACTGCACGCGGTTTTGGGTCAGGTCCATAGCGCGGGCAAACGCCTGTGCCAGCGTAGTTTTGCCCACGCCGGGGATATCCTCAATCAGCACATGGCCGCGGGCCAGTATCGCCATCATGATTTTCAGCACGACTTCCGGCTTGCCCAGCACCGCCTTGCTTACCTCGGCTGTAACGGCCAGCGCCTTTTCGTTGATATTCTGCATGGGTCAATCCTTTCTATGCCTGCGCCAAATCAGCATACAGCCGATCACGGCGGCAATCAGCAGGCATCCCGCCCACAGGGCGTTGTTTTCCAGCCAAATCACCCAGTTGGAGTACGCGCCGCCCGCGTTTTCGCCGCCGCCCTCGTGGGGCAGGGGAGTGATACTTTCGGGGGTGACTTCCTCCAGCGCGGAGGTACCGTCGGCCTCCACCGTCACTTGGCGCGGTGCGGCGTCCCAGGTTTCGTCACACTCGGCCAGGTCTGCCGCATGGGTGGCGGCCTCTGCGTCGGGGTCGCGCTCGGCTATCACCAGGTAGCGCTGGGTGTTTTGGGTGTAGGGGTGGCAGGTCGTCAGGGTAAGCAGGTCGCGGCCGGGCTGTATCAGCACGGCGTTTATGTCGTCCGGCTGTATAATTTTCAGCTCGCACACGCGGTAAACCAGCGTGTCCCACGGCGTTGTCAGGGTAATTTTGTCGCCGATTTGTATCTGCTGCACGTTGCGCAGCATTTCCGCGCCGTAGTAGCCGCGGTGGGCGGCAATGACGGTGTTGGTGTTTTCGCCGCCCAGCGGCATGGAGGTCTGCCCCAGCAGCGCGCCGCCGCGGGCCATGTTGGTCGCGTTGGCCCCCAGATAAACAGGCAGTTCCAAGTCCAGACGCGGTATCCACAGCGCGGCGATAACGTCGTCGGGCAAGCCGCAGCCCGTCAGGTCAAAGGCGGGGGTCTCGTAGGCAAAGGGGTCTTTCAGGCCGCTTTGGCCTTGGGCAAAAAGCTGTTGGTTGTAGGCCAGAAACGCGTCGTACAGTTCGGGGTAGGCGCGCGCGGGTTCGGCGGCGGAGGTTTCGGGCGCGGCGGGGGCGGCAGCCTCGGCGGCCTGCACAAATTTTTGCACGGTTTTTGTGCTTTTCTGCTCCGTCAGATATCGGCTGACCGTGGGCTGCAGCATCAGCCCAACGCCCAGCAAAATTGCCAGCCATGCAAAAATTTGCAGAAACAGGCGTTTCATCAGTCTTCCTCCTCACGCTTTTTGCAGCGGTGCAACAGCAGCAGCAACAGCAGCGCCTCGCCGCCGATAACCACACTGCCCGTCACGCTGATCCACGGCCAGGCGTCCACAATGCGCTTTACCACGTTGCCGGTATTCAGCTGTTGGTACTGCACGGTCTGCGGCGTGTCGGGCTGCTCGTCCTCTCCGGTATACGGCACACGGGCGCCGCGCACAAGCATACGGTGGGTGTTGATGGCATAGGGTGTGCAGGTGACCAGCGTGCAGTAGTCCCCGCCGGGGATAATTTCCAAATCCTCGGTGTTTTCCGGCTCCACGACCTTGACCTGGTCTACCTGATACGCCAGCACCTCGTCCATGATGTGGAGGTAAAAACGGTCGCCCTCGCCCAGCTTGTCCAGGTCGGTAAACAGTACCGCCTCGGCCATACCGCGATGCCCCGTCAGCACACTGTGGGTGCCCGCGCCGCCCAGCGGATAGCTGGAGCCTTCCAGATGTCCGACGCCCTTTACCAGCACATCGTCGCTTGTGCCCTCATAAATGGGCAGGTTTACGTCAATTTTGGGTATGGTAATGTAGCCAAGGCTCTCGCCCACGTCCAGCATGTCCACATAGCTTGTGCCGATGTCGTCCGCTTCGCCCGCCGCGTCGCGGTCGATGGCATTGTTCAGCTGTTGGTTGTAGCGGCGCGTAGCCTCCTTGGCGGCGTCGATTTTCTCGGCGTCCATCGACTGCACGTTGTCGTTGTAGCTTTCAATGACCGAGCTTGCGTGGCGCTGTGCCACCGCGTTGCTGACAACGGGGTACATGGCCACGCCGATGCCGGAGACGATCATCAGTGCAGCAAAGCCAAGTTTTAATTTGACGGTGGTTTCCATTGCAAAGAGCCTTTCTGTAAAGGGTTGACGCACTGCCACAACCGCCCATAGGGGAAGAACCGTTTCCGGCCCTTCCCCTATGGATTACCCGTTTATTTTGCTGTGGGTGTTTGGATGGTGTGCATTACGCACGGTTGGATTTCTTTTTCAGGCTGAACAGAACGCCGACGCCCGCCAGAACCAGCAGCACACCGATACCGCTGAACAGCAGCGTACCGAAACCGCCGGTGACAGGCAGCGTAAAGCCCTTGCGGTTGATGACTTCGATGTCATCAGAGGTATATGCAGCATTTCCGACTTTGTAGGTGGTAGAGGTGACGCTGTGTGTTTTCGTGCCAGTTGTAGCATCATAGGTGGTGTCGGTGCGCCAAGCTGTTTTATAGTCAACGTTCAAGTTGGCATCCACAGGTTTGGTCAGCAGGTTGTAGCTCTCTTTTGTTTTGGTTTCTACGAATTTGTACTCGCCTTTGGGCAGACCCTTGACAACGACATGGCCGTCAGTATCAGTTGTCAGGTCTTTCTCGACCAGATACCAATTAACACCGGAGCCGGTTGCGGCATTTAAACCAAGGCGGGTTGCTTCAGCATCAGCAAGGAATGCGACGTGTTCGTCTTTATACATGACACCGGTGCCGTCCGCCTCATCCGTATTGGCATCGTACTTTTTGTACAGGTCAAACTTTACGCCGTCAAGATCGGTGCCTGCTCCGTCCGTTTTATGGATGCCAGCCTTAAAGGTGTAAACCGCGGCTTCCTCGTGGATGGTGTACGGCTTTTCATCTTCCGTATCTCCGGTGACCGTGGTTTTGTTGGAGTACTTCAATTCGGCGCTATTTTTATTGACCGTGTTGGTGGTAGTGTCGTCAACGACAGCAGCACCCGGTTGCAGGGTTGCCGTGTAGGTAATCGTGATGGTCTTGCCTGCGTAATCATTGATTGCGGTCAAACTAGTGCTAGTACCCTTAAAATCAATCGTAAAGCCGTCTTTACCAGCATTGTAGGTGATAGTATAGTCGGTTGCTGCTGACAGCATGGTTTCTGTTGTTTCACCATTTTTGGTACCCATAACAACCGCATCCTCGCTATATGCCAGCTGCGTGGGGGTGACAGAATCCGTGACCTTGAAGGTCTTTAACTTTGCAATGTTTTCGGGAACCTGAATCGTCAAAACAAAGGGAACCTTATCGCCAATGGCATAGTCGGCATTATGTGTAGCAGAAGTATTGCCTTTACGGTCTTTTACCGTCTTGGTAAAGTCAGGCTTGTAGTTGATGACTTCCAAGTTGTTGGTGGTGCTGCCCGCTGTTGTCGGTTTTACACAATCATAATTCAGTGTCTTTACTGCGCTGTCAAAGGTATTTGCAGTCGATGCAACATCAGAGGTAGTGGCGGTCTGCATAGCGCCCTCATCGTTAAGCTTGAACACATAGGCAGTTCCGGCATCCAGAATATACCCCTGCGTGCTGTTTACCCCGGTTTCCACAAAGGCATATACGCCCTGCGTCAAACCGTCAACCGAAATCGTGCCACTGTCATTTGTCGTCAGCGTGCCGAGGGCGTCACCCATATTGTCCTGACCGTTTTTGGGCTTGTTCGTAATTTGATTCCACGCAGTGCCATTCCACTTGTACAGCTTAAAGGTATAGCCACTCATCGCCGTATCATCCTGCTTACTGCCCGTATAGCCGACCTTTTTCAGGGTGGCAGCGCCGTACTTCGTGACGTTTTTGGGGTTCACCGTAACATCATACAGCCAGCTGGTCTTATCAACAGAAGTCATAGGAATCGAAACCAAGAACGGCACGGCAGCTTGCTTAACCGCGTCCGGCTTGTTGGTTTCAACAACCAGATATAAGCCCAAGTCAAGCCCGCTTGCAACGGCAGTGCCGTCAGCCCAGCCTTTAGTTGAATCGCCCGTTGTTACCGCAATTCCGGTGGATGTTACGGTACTCGTATTTAGACTGCCATCAGTATTAACATATTTGTCCACCGTAGGCATTGCCGGGGTGCTAGTACCCTGATAGTACGATTTCAGCCATTTATCATCTTGCACCTTATAAAGCGTAAAGGTAACGCCGTTCAAGGGCGTGCCGCTTGTGGTGCTTTCACCGTTATCATGCACACCAGTTGGAGCGGTATCCGTTTCATATTTATGAATCGTCAGCGAGCCTTTCTGGTTCCAGTCAATGGCAGTTGTTGTTTTACTTGATGTCCCCGTCCCCGCGCCGTCAGCCGCCATTGCGGGCATGGCGCAAAGGCTCAGGGCCAGGGCGGCGCTGAGGACTGCGGTAAATAAACGTTTCAGTTTCATCTTGTTGCATACCTCTTTCTTTCTATGTTGTTTTGTGTAGAGGGCTTTTTTAGGGGGTTCAGGAATGTTTGCCCCCTTTCTTATTGTATCGGAACACCAGCACCAGCAGCACAGCCACCAGTGCGGGCAAACCTATCAGCAGCCACAGGCTGGGTGCGTCCGCGCCCGTGTGCGGCAGGGTAAAGCCCTTGCGGTTGTAAATAGTCAGGGCAATGTTGCACACGCCGTCGGCATCTGTGGTTTTCGCGCCAAACGCCGCGCCATCGCGTAGGCATTGCCCGTCCGCTGTCAGCGTAAATTCGATGGGCTCGGCCAGCAGGGTGTAGCCCGCGGCGGTTTTGGTTTCGGTCAGGCGGTACTCGCCGGGGGATAGGTCTGCAAAGGTAAGTTGACCTGTTCCCGCGCTTGCGCTGCCCGTCACGCCTGTGCCGATTGTTACAAACGTGGTGTTGTCATCGTTCAGCTTTTCCAGCTTGAACTCCACACCGTCCAGCAGGGGAGTGGTTTCACTGTCTATGCCCTTTTTGGTAAGCTTCAGGGCAAATTTCGGGTCGGTGCGCTTGTTGATCAGGGTGATTTTGCCATCGGCAAGGGGGTTCTGCGATGCGGTGTAGGTGTATGCGCCAATCGTAACCGTACCTTCTGCCTTATACTCGTCGCTATCGCTTGCACGCTCCACCACGCGGTACACATAGGTTTTGCCGCTGCTGACATCCGTCTTGTCCAGACGTTCAAACTTTTTCGTCCACGTTTTGGACATATAGTCGCATGTCAGGTCGACAGGGTTCGTTGCGTCTTTCCACTGGCCGCTTGTGTCATCCACACGGTGGCGCTGCAGCTTGACCCAGATCGCATTCGGCAGGTTGTCGGTCAGCGGCTTGTCGTCTGCATCCTGCCACTGCTTTTCCACCTCAATATCCATCAATTGGTGTGCCGTGTTGGTAAAGGTGGCGGTGACTTGTTCTGCTTCGCTGGTAACCGTGCCGCGCACGCCGTTGTCCACATCGTACTTTGCGTCAGTGGCGTCGCACTGTACGCTTTTCAGGCTGCCAACGGCGGGCGTTTCTTCCACTACCTGGAAGCGTGTGCCAATGGGGATGCCGGTAATTTCCCAGCTTCCGTCAACTGGAATGGCATTGGTCATTTTTACGCCGGTTGCGCCACCCAAGCCGATACCGCCAACGTTGCTGAAGGTGACGGTAAACGTGTAGTTGCCTGTCAGCGGTTCTTCGCCGGGCGCCTGTTTCTTTTCAATTACCAGCGTACCGACCTTGACGGTGTTAATGAACCTGACCTTCAATTTGGGGAATTCTTCTTCCGGCGCGGCGTAACTGCGGAACACCAGCGTCTTTGCGTCTGGCTTGGTGCCGTTGTAGCTGTTGTCTGTTGATGTGGTGTCCGCCGCTTCGGTTCTGCCGTCCTCCGGCTTTGTGCTGTCGCCTTGCAGCGGGAGGGGGGATGCGGCGTTTACAGACGAACTTTCCCCCGCTGTGTTGACCAACGTCCCGTTCTCGTACACCTCCCAGTGGGTGTCGTACAAGTTGGTGTTTTCCGTCTCTTGCAGCGAGATATAACTGCCACGGCGGAACTGGTCCGTAAAGGTCACGGTTTCGCCGTCTTGCAAATCAAACGTGCCATCGGTGTCCACCGCCTGCGTGCCGCTGCCCGCTACGCTGGACGTAAATATCGCGCCGCTGGCGGGCTTCAAGGTATTGCTTTCCGCCGTGTCATAGTCCGGGATATCCGCTTGCTCTACCGAGAAGCCCACCGTTTTGTTTGCCACGGGCTTGGCGGTAAAAACAAAATTGCGGAAGTAAACCGTACGCTCGTAGTCATCGCCAATGCGGATTTCTGTGAGTTTGGTCAGGTCAAAGCCATCGTCCTGTGGCATTTTGCTCAGCTGCAGCTTGACCGTGACCCATTGGTTGTTTTGCATCACAACGCTGCCGCTGAGCATGGTGTTCAGATAGGACTTTTGGCCGTTAGTCAAATCGCAGCCCATCTGGTTGTCCTTGTCGTCCTCCAAGGTCAGATACAGGTAGTTGGTGGACAGAATGCCGTCACTGTCCCCGCCCACGGCGTAAACGTCAAAGGACAGATAGTCGCGGTTTTTGATGTCGAGCGCGGAATTCAGCGTCATAGTGCCGTAGCGCAGGTTGCGGTGTTCGCTGCCTTTATCATACCCTTGGGCGTACCATTTTACGGTTTTAGCTTTATCTTCATCGCTGTCGCTGCTGGACGGAGTTACACCTTGTTCCATGATTGTATGGTCAGTAGCGCTGCTGCTGGCGGTGAAATTGCTGCCGACTTTCACGGGTTTGGGGGTGCTGTCATCAATTGTTTTCGGGCCGTAATGCGTAGCCAAGTTTTGCAGGGTAAAGGTAAAGAGCTTTTGATCTTTAAATAAATCTTTGAACGCGTCGTTTACCTTGTCGACATTGACCTCCTTTTCAACCTGCAATTCGTTGCTGTCGGGGAAGTTGAACGCCACCGCCATGTTGGAGTCCCACATACCGCGCTCCATATAAAACATGGTCAGGGTGTGGGTGGTGCGGTCTTTGTCTAATGGGATGGCTTTGCTTGTCGTCTTGGTGAACGTGATAGGGGTCTGGTTGAAGTAGACGGTTTTGTTTTTGGCATCAGTCGTGTAGACCATGGGGTCTTTTGTGTCGGTGTTCTTGTTGGAACTGACGTAGGGGGTTACGGTGTTGTCCTTGCCAAATTCCAGCAGACCGGACGCTTTGCCGTGCGCACCGCCGACATCCAGAACCAACTTGCCGTCAATGTAGACCCACACGTCATCGTCACCGGAGAAGAAGAACTTGATGGGGACTTTGGTGTTGGAATCATTACCTGCAACGACCTGACCGTCGTCTGTAAGCGTAAAGTCAAATTGCAGCTTGGCGCCAAAGCCGTAGTTGTATTGGGACGCCCCGACTGTGGAAACTGTTTGGTTAAACGGGAAAAAGCCGTGTGATGCATTAATGTTTTTTGAGTTGGCGTGCGTGGTGGGTTTGCCATCACCATCTATGGGGGATTCCAGATAATACTTGCCGTCGCCCTTATCCTGCTTCAGATACAGCGAGGCTTTGCTGCTGTCGTAGTACCAATATTTGGCGTTTGCTTCAGGGTCACCGGCAGTTCCATTTTTAAAAACTGCGTCCTTTGTGAACGGGAAGGAAACATCCTTATACACCTTGCCCAGCACGGTGTTAAAGCTGTTTTCGCCTTGCAGGAAATCCTCGTTAAAGTGCGGGTCAATCAGCGCACGGTTTGTTGTATTTGTGGAATCCTTGGCTCTTAACAGTGGCAGACCGTTTGCCGAACCGTCAGAAGTCTTGCTTTCTACAAGACCTTGGAAGGTGCGGGTGTAATCAGTACTCTGTTGCCCCTTATCGTCATAGGTGGAGTTGTTTACCGCCATAAAGGTGTTGTATAATGCCTTTTGGTCTTGATTGCCGTTTGGATCGCCCCAGCCACACAGCTTCATACCTTTGGCAACACCCGCGAAAGACGCCCCTCCAGTCGGTTCGAAATGCCCGGTGTAAAGCGGGTATTTGACATTGTCGCTTTTCGTGTAAGCACTGCTGAGGGCGCGGTCAAACTGCTCAAAAGTGACAAACCCGCGTTGGGAACCGCTAATGTTCGGGGCGCTGTCACGATTCAAGCCGTTCAGCTCGTAGTCGGTGTAGTAATCGTACAGGGTGCTGGTGATATACTTTGTACCCACCTGTTGGGTGAACTTGCCGCTTGCAATGTCCACAACGGTCAAGCTTTTGCCGCTTTCGGCATCGTGGAGGGAGCTTTTCTCGCCCCAGTAGCCGTCGCGGAAAACGTCGTTGTTGCTTGATGTGTAAGCCGAAGGGTCGCCATCGTCGGCAAAGAAGCAGGGTTCCGTTAGTATCGGGGGGATTTCTGCCGTGGTGTACACCTTGGTTTTGTTGTCTTGTGCAGTGGCGCCTTGGTCTTTCGTTGCGGAGAATTGCACTTCGGTGTAAGTTTTTCCGCCATCGGGGGGAATCTGGCAAGACCACAGCTGGCGGTCGGCAGCATGGGGGTCGGTGACTTTGTTCATTGTCACGGTTTCGACAGTGTTACTGTTTGAATCCTTCAGGAAGCAGTACATTTTGTCGTCTTTGTCATTGCCCGGCATAGGCTGTTGCGGTAAATTCTCGCCCTCGTAACCGTAAGAGGACAGCGTGGCATCAAAGTAAATGATTTTGCCCCCGGTAAGCAAATCGCTGTCCGCACTTTGCCAAGGGAATGCGGAACCATTGTAGACAAAGCAATTGGCTTTTGTTAAGTTGAACGGCGTTGCGCCATCGTAGTGGTCTGTGCTGAAATTATACAGGTCGCTTTCGCCGTTGTCCCAAGTGAACCGTACAAACGGCGAATCATTGTCCGGGATCAGGATTTTCTGCGCGTAAAACTTGCCCGCTTCCACCGTGCCGATTTCTTGGCTGGCGGTTTTTACCGTGCCAGTGGTTCCATCTTGTTTATAAAATACTGCGGTTACGTTGTTAAGGTCAGTGCCGCTTGCATTTTTGAAGTAAAGCGGCATACCCTTGTAACAGTACTCCACGCGCTTCCATTGGGTGGGGGTGTAAGATGAATCCGTATTGTAATGATCGCTGCTATTTTCTAATTCATCGCCTGTTCTGACAAACTTTTTGCCGGCAAGCAGGTCAATCGCTGTCCAGTGATCCCTAGTGGTTTTATTACTCGTACCGCCAAAAGCGTAGATTTCTTCTTTCCAGTCATTATTCGCATAATACTGGAAGGCAAGCCGATTAAATCCTCCCTCCGGATAGTCCGCGGAATTCAGCGTGACGCTGAAAATCTTGTGACCATTGTCTGTCATTTCGGTAAGCGTCATGACCTTGACTACGTCGTCAGTTTTGTTATTAGAGCATATATTTTGCGCCAAAAAACGGATGGTACACTTTTTATCTGGATTTTTAGCTACATAGGTATCGTATCTGCCATTATCCTCAAAATAAATGGTTGTCGTTGCCGGGATAAAGCCCGTCGATACACTGGTGTCCGCTATCGTATCAGGTGTGTTCGCGTCATCGTTGTCAGGCAAATCATCCGCAAGTATAGTATCTTCTTCGTTGGGGTTGTCCCCGTCAGCAAAAAGAACATCTTGCTCTGTGTTGGTTTTTGCCGCCGTGGCTTCCTCTGCGTTGATGGCATAGTTTGGCGCGGCAGCCGTATCGGAAGTGTCCGCAGGGGTTTTGTTCGTCAAGGCTGGGTCGGCAGGGGCGGTGTCCGTATCGGCGGCGGGAGTCTGATTTTCTGCCGCTTCCTGGGTTTTGCCGTCATTGTTCGGAACCGCTGCTGTATTATTTACCGTGTCTCCCGCTTCTGTTCCCGGTTCGTTCGCAGTGGGCGGGGTATCTCCTTCATCCGGAATCGTTTCCAAGTCGGATACAATAGGTTCTTGCGCAGGTTCTACACCCTCGCTTGACGTGTTTGCGGCAGGAATGGTCGGAATCGTTTCCGAACCTGCGTCAAAACAAAAAATAAAGCCCCATCCTCAGCTGCATAAACCGGCAGAGCCATACCGACCAGCAGGCACAGGGCGACAAGCAGTGCCGCCGCACGGTGCAGGATAGAAAATGCTTTCGTCATTTGCTTCGACTCCTTTTCTATATATGTGTATATGTGTGTTCTCACGATATATCGGGGGAATGCGCGCCATTCGGCGCGATTTTATGCGCTGCGCACATCTGGCACGGAAACGGACTTTTTCCACAAGCTGAGCTGTATTTACAGTCTTTTTTGAGAATATAATCCGATGTGCAAACATTTGCGCTTGCGTCGGGAAAAGTAAGACACGGTATGTTTGTGTGTGTGCCTTTTTATAAAAAGCAGTATAATACTTTGGGATGAAAATTTCAATACGGCTACATTCAAGCAAGTGATTTTTTGGCAGATTGCAAAATTTTGACTTGTCGAATTCGTCACAATGACAAGCGCTTTCGGCAGCTATTATACACACCGCCCAGCACTTGTTAGAGTTTTGCTGATGTTTTTGCGCAACTGTTGCGCAAAGATCGCCACAAAAAAAGCGTAAACACAACACAAATTCAACGGGAATGTCCGTGAGTTTGGTCGTGTGTGTGCTTGCGGTTTTATCCTTATCCGGAGCCCAAAAGGGCCGGGGTCAGCTTATGAGGCACACCAATGTTCAAGCTGAAGATGGAATCTTATATCTTCCCTGAGTATGCAGACTGTCAAAAAACTCTTGTAGGGGCGAGCATTGCTCGCCCGTGCCCGTTTGCCTGTGAAAAAAACTTACCCGGAAAAGGCGTTGCTGCGCCAAGTTGGCGGGCGACCAATGGCCGCCCCTAGATATTCAATAGACTACGAATGTGATTTTTTGACACGCCGGAGTATGAGCAGGAGCTGACAAGCAAGTTGCGGTGGCCGCATAAAAAGGCGCACGGCAAACACACCCGGGCAAGGACTGCGCTTGCCGGGAACAGCATGTGAGAGGTGTCCCTTGCGCTATAGGACACCCGGCAAAAGGGCGCACCTCGCCACTGGTCGGAGCCTTTGGGGGCGAAAGGCTTTACCCGCCAATGGCATCTTCGACCACGTCCAGCAGGTGGCAGGGGTCGAGCTGGGCGGCGGTGCAGCGGCGTGCGAGGGCCTCGACGAAGGCGCGGTCCAACGATACGTCGGAGATAAACTGTACGACCTGCTGGCAGCCACGGAGGTCCCGCGCGGCCAGAATGCCGTAGGTAGTGTAGGGTCCGAGCTCGGGCGCGGAGAGCTTTTGACAGACAACGCGATAGGTATACACGATTTTCACCCACTCCTGCTATGTTACATAACAAAATATATTGACAAAAAATGGTAACTAGGGTAAAATTATGGTAGTGTTAGTGTACTTATGGATGCCGCCCTTCACAATATAGCATATCCCGGTGTGCAAAGTACACAACCAGTGCCGGAAATTTTGGCGGCGCATTTTGCACCGCCGCTTTGCTGTTTTTCCGGCGGTGAATCGCGTTTTGAGGGGAGAGAAGATGTTATGTCCGCATATCGATGCCGTGTGGCAGAAGCAATGACCGCTGCGAGGGAGGCAGCGGGTGTTTCACAGCGGGAACTGGCAGACCGCCTGGGCCGGGATAAGCGCACGATCCAGAAATGGGAAAAGGGCGAGATGAAGATCGCGCTTGAGGATTTTCTGGCCGTCTTTGATGCGCTAAAAGTGCAGGTGGAGCCGTACTCCAAATGGATTCGGCACCCAGAGCTTTTCCCCAATGGACTGTCGGACATCCTGCAATACTCCACCGATAAAAAGCGCATGGCACTGGGGGATTTCTACAGCCGCCAGGCGTCGCCCATGGAGGTCGAGCAGGAATATTACTTTCTGTTTGCTGACCACGGCAGCGACTACCACGGCATGTACCAGCAGTGGATGGCCAACCTGCTGACACCGCTGCGGGATCGCCGCCGCATCTGTGCCCAGGTTATTGAGAATTATAACGAGGCCCTTGCCACCGGGACCATCACCGACCCGGACGCGCCCCAGCCCAACATGGAGGTCCTGCAGGCCTGCTATGAGGCGAGCGCCCAGAGCATCCAGAACGGCGCCAACGGCTACACGATGCTGAGCCTTGATTTGAACCGCTGACAAAAGCATAAACCTGCCGCCCCCTGCGTACACTCTGCGCAGGGGGCTTTGTTATGGCTGCACTTGTACAAAGGATTCGGGCGCGGGCGGCATCGCTGCCGACGTTCGACATACCGTTTCTGCTGATCTTGCTGCTGTTGTTGAGCTACGGGCTCATCATGCTGTTCTCCGCGGGGTACGCGGTGGCGCTCTACCGCCGCGGCGACGCCTACACCTACATCCGCCCGCAGCTGCTGTTTGCGGCGCTGGGCGTGCTGGCTATGTACGCGGCCAGCCTGGTGGACTACCACGTCTGGCACAGGCTGGCCTGGCCGATGCTGGGGATTTCGCTGCTTTTGCTTGCTATCGTGCTTTTCATGCCGGAGTACAACGGCTGCAAGCGGTGGATCGTGCTGCCGGGGCTGGGCACGCTGCAGCCCAGTGAAATCGCAAAATTCTCGATTGTGCTGGTGTTCTCGCATATCATCTCACTGAATCACGACAGGATGAAGTCGTTTTCCACAGGCGTTGTGCCGTTCGCGTTGATTCTGGGGGTCGTCACGGTGCTCATGCTGCTGGAGCCGCACCTGTCCGGCACGCTGCTGATCCTGTCCATCGGCGCGGTGCTGATGTTTGTGGGCGGCACAGGGCTGCACTGGTTCGGGCTGGCCGGGGGGCTGGGCGCGGCGGCCATTGCGGCGGCGGTCATTGCGCTGCCGGAACTGGTGCCCTACGCCACGGACCGGCTCCC
>ERZ791815.580-NODE-580-length-31075-cov-6.512315_pt1 | contig 31075 bp, 27 predicted proteins | sample MGYA00510302_ERZ791815 | MGnify/ENA primary metagenome ERZ791815 (study PRJEB30046, sample SAMN00791995) | human gut metagenome | study: EMG produced TPA metagenomics assembly of the A metagenome-wide association study of gut microbiota in type 2... | reverse complement strand
GGTCTTATTTCATCTGTCGGCTTTGCCTATAGAGCGATTGAAGATTAGTATAAAAGAGGATTGATTGCTCTCAAAAAAGTCAGCACAAATGCGAGCAAGGTAAAGGGTTTAGGAAGTCCACTGAGGGCAGAGCCATCTGGTCGCTGTCCTCAGTGGTAAACTACGTTTACCTACGAAATTCCTTTGCTGACGGTTAAAGCAATTAAAACGTTAGCCGACTGATTAAAGTATGGCGGACAATATACCCAATCCCCACCGCAGAGCCAAGCAAAACTAACAGCAGATACTTGATATCGAAACGCCAGACCACAAATGAGAGGGGCGGCGGTGAAAGGTACGAAACAATATTCAATACAGGAGATAAACAAAAAGTTAAAGACAAACTGTAAAAGCGGGCTTAGTGGGGGTGAGAGGGTAGGGAAAAGGAGTGCAGAGGAGAAACCGTAGGAGAGAGGGGGGAATGCCCGCTTTTGTTGGGTTTTGGTTTCCTCCCTCTCTCCTTAGGTGTCTCCTTTGCATGGTACGGACATATTAAATTGAAATGTAGAATAGTCCGTACCTGCGCCTTACGGCGGAAACTGAATTGCAATTTCTGCGAAATTGCTCTCAGTTTCAAGCCGCCTGCATGGAATAGTTTCGGGTTTATTTGAGAAATTATATTTGTTTGAGCGTTTTTGAAATCACGGTGCAGGCGGCTTTAGGATTTGTTAGTCAGTCGGCTAACGATTTTATCATTTATGCCGCAAGCAAAAAGATTTCGCTGTCTGCGGACAGCGACCAGATGGCTCTGCCCCCTTGACCCCCGCAAGCCTTTCGGGAAAAAGGCTTGACCCAAACCCTTTGCTTTGTACTTATTTGTGCTGATTTTTTTCTCTCTAATACAGTTGTTCTTGCCTTTTTGTATATCTATACAATTTTATACAGTTAGTATATTGTGATAAACAAATGAAAATTCCGCTCCCTTATTCTTCCTTTAAGCTTAAATTAAGCTTTGGCAATTATCATTGATTACAGAAATCGAAAGGAGCACGGAACATGAACAAAAAGATATTCGCAGCAGCGGCTGCTGTGGCTGTTACCGCAGGAGGTGCGGCTGCTATAATCGCCAACGCCTCCTCAGCCAAGGCGGAAGAAGACGTAAGCTACAGAGAATACAGCGTTTCCAAGGGAAACATCACCGTTGGAACAGAGGAAAGCGGCACCCTCTCCCTTGACAGGGAATATGTCTCATTCCCCTGCACCGCCGAGGTCACAGAGGTATATGTAAAGACAGGCACAAGCGTGAAGGAGGGCGACGCTCTTCTTAAAGTTGACCCCGATGATGTGGCGGAAGCCAAGAAGCAGTATGAGCTGAAGCTTAGATCTGCTCAGAACACTCTTGATGAGGCAAAGGACAACCTCACCTCAGGCACCCTTAAAGCTGAGCAGGAGCTTGAAAGCGCCAAGCTCAAAGGCACATCGGCGCAAAGCGAATATGAGCTTTACCTCAGCAAGCAGGAAAACGAAAAGGAGACCTCTGCCAAAAATCTTGCCGACTTGAAAAAGCAGCTTGAAGAATATGAGAATATGACCCTCACCTATGACGATGACTACGCCAAGCTCACCGCATACGAGAATAAGCTCAGTGCGCTTGAAGCGGATCACAAGGCAATGGAAAAGCAGTACAGGGAATATCAGAAAACCGACACTGCCAACAACGAAGCCCTTGAAGCCATAAAGGACGAGTACAGCGCATACACCGATAAAATATCCGAGACAAACGAAAAAATAACATCTCTCAAGCAGGCGTATGACGAGGCTAAGACCGCATATGAAAAGGCTCTCAGCGAATATGAGGAAGCAAAGGAGAATTACAACAATTCCGTTTATATCTCTTCAGCCTCTTCCTCGGACAATACATCAAATACAAATACCCAGACTTCTCAGAACACCTCTGCCGAAAGCAAGTATGAGACCGCTTCCGCAGCGCTGACCAAAGCATATAACACCTACAGCGCCGCCAAGACCGCATACTCGGGCTATTATGTCACTTTAGGCGAGCAGATAAGTGACAAGATAGAGGACTACGAGGACAAAATCTCCGTTGCTGAGGAAGTCTGCAAGGCTCACCGGAAGATAACCGACGCATACAAAAGCGAAATGGATGACTTTAACTCCGACATATCCGATTACCGTGAGGAATATGAGGACTACAAGTCCGACTTTACCGACATTTACGGCAATAACGATGCGGATTCCATCAGCGACAGCATTGAAAAGCTTAAATCGGACATTTCTTCCGCACAGCTGAACATCGAAAGCAGTGCGGTAAGCGAAAGCTCCGACAGCCTTAACGCCAAGCAGGAAGCCCAGTCCGCACAGTCCGCCGCAGAGCTGGCAGAGCTTACCTATGAGCGCACCATAAGCAGCCTTGAAAGCGATGTGGAGACCAAGCAGGACGAATATGACTCTCTTGTTGAGGAATACGCCGAGTTCTGCGAAAATGCAGGCGATGACGGCGTGATATACGCCCCCATTGACGGAATAGTTTCCTCTGTTTCCGTTTCCGAGGGGGACAGCATTATGCAGAATGCCACTATCGTTACCCTTATGGACACAAGCTCCGTTTACCTCAGCACATCCGTATCCGAGGAGGATATAACCGCTCTTACGGTAGGTCAGGAATGCACCATCTCCCTTACCGCCTATGACAATAAGAATTTCAGCGGCGAGATAGACACCATTTCCGCAGAGCCTGCCCGTTCCTCAGGCTCAGTAAGCTACACCGTCACCGTAAAGCTTGACACCCGGAACAGCCTTAACGTGCTGGAGGGCATGAGCGGCGATGTTACGTTCTTACAGCATCAGGTAACAGATGTTCTCACCGTCAATGTAAATGCCATTACCTTCCGTGACGGTCATTCTTACGTAAAGGTATATGACGACAGCGGAAATATCGTTGAAAAGGAAGTCCAGACAGGCTTTACCGACGGCAGAAGCGTTGAGATAACAGGCGTATCCGCAGGCGATAAGCTGCTGGCGGAGATCACTCTCAGCGGCGGAAAGGAATGATCTGAATGAGGATTTCCGAGCTGATAAAAACAGTTTTTATAAATATATTTTCAAACAAATCAAAATGCGCCCTTACCTCTCTCGGAATAGCCGCAGGCTCGGCGACCATCGTGCTGGTGATCGCCATTGGACAGGGCGGCAAGGCTGATGTTGCCGACCAGTTCAAGAACCTGAACGCAGGGGCAATAGAAGTCACTGCAGGTCAGACCGCCGATACCATGGTGGAAGGCATGATGGAAAACTTCGGCGGCTCGGGCGGCCCGCCGTCAGGTGGAGGAATGCCTGATTTCGGCGGTTCCGGCAGCTTCCCGTCAGGCGGCGGTATGCCGAGCTTCGGAGGCAGCGGAGGACCTGCAGGAGGAGGTTCCTCAGGAAGAGGCTCTTCCGGCGGATTTTCAGGTGCAGCCCGAACAGGAGCCGTGACCCTCACAGAAGAGGACGTTGAGGACATTGCCGCTGTAGTTCCGAACATTGAGTCCATATCTATTATCACCAGCGGAGACGCAGCAGTTGACGGCGGAGACCTCGACGAAGAAACAAATTTCACCACCGCAGGCGTTATGCCCGAATATGCGCAGATAAGCAACCTTTCCGTGCAGTACGGCGAGTTTTTCACCGAGGACGATGAAGAGGACAAAGCAAAGGTCTGCGTGCTGGGCTACAAAACAGCGCAGAACATTTTCGGTGCTGCCTATCTGGCACAGGGCGAAAGCATTTCAATAGAGGGCAAGAATTACGAGGTCGTGGGCGTTCTCTCATCAATGGGAACAGTCTCCTCGGGAATTTCCCCCGATGAAGCAATATACGTACCCTACTCCACAGCCGCAAAGTACATTTTCGGCTCGGACAGCGCCCCCAAGATAACCGCAGTGGCTTCCGATGTATCGGAGGTCGAAAACGTAATGACGGATATCGAGGCGGTGCTTACCCAGAACTATCCCTCAGCCACCTTTACCATAACCGATGCAGGCAGCCAGATGGAAGCGGCAACAAAATCCGCCGACACTCTCCAGACGCTTCTTATCGCCGTGGCTTCCATAGTATTTTTCGTTGGCGGCGTTGGCATTATGAATGTGCTTTTCGTAACGGTCAAGGAACGCACAGGCGAGATAGGTCTGCTGAAAGCCCTTGGCAGCCAGAAATCGGTGATACTTTCCGAATTTCTCCTTGAAGCGGGAATGATAGCCATATTCGGCGGGATCACAGGCGTGGCGGCAGGATATGCGCTTATCCCTGCGGCAGAGCTGCTGGGCACAAGAGCAGAGCCGTCGGTGCCGGCAGGCGTATTGTCGCTGGTATTTGCGGCGGCAACGGGAACTATTTTCGGCTTCTACCCCGCATACAAGGCTTCACGCCTTACACCTATCGAAGCCCTCAGCGGAGAATAAATATGAACATAAGAAAGACAGATAATATGAATAAGAAAAGCTTTTTCCTTTTGCTTGCCCTGCTGACCCTTAACCTCACTGCCTGCTCGGACAGCGCAGAGGAAACTCAGCAGATAACCACCGCCGCTCCCAACAATTACACCGCAATTTCAACAGATACAACGGTTTCGGGCGAAGTCACAGCCATTGCAGGCAACTATGTTACACTGGCGCTGGGAACAGTGGAAGAAAACAAAGACGACAGTGATAACAGCAATTCCGATGATAAGTCGGACGGTAATTACGATATGCCGTCGGATCTCCCCGACGCTCCCAAGAATGACGGCAACGGCACCCCGCCCGAAATGCCTGACGGAAATATGCCGTCAGGAGATATGCCATCGGGAGATATGCCCGAAATGCCCTCGGGTGATATGAACGCTCCCGACGGCGCAGGCTTCGGAAGAGGCGGCAGGAAGAGCGCTTCTATCACTAAAAGTGGCGAGGAAAGCAGCTACATGATCCCCGTGGGAATGACAATAGCCGGACTTTCGGGACGTTCCTCCGACTATAGCGGCATAACCGTCGGAACGATCCTCACCCTTACAGTCAGCGAGGACGGCACAGTCCGTGCGGCAAGCGCAGAATAGGAGACAATATGGACGTTATCAGCATGAAGGATATCAGAAAAAGCTATGCCATGGGCGACAGCGTTCTGAACGTGCTAAATGGCATCGACCTGACAGTAAAGGAGGGGGAATTTCTCGCCATACTCGGGCCCTCAGGCTCGGGAAAATCCACCCTTATGAACATGATCGGCTGCATGGACAGCTTTGACAGCGGCGAATATTATCTCTCAGGCAACGCCGTGCATAAAATGAACGACAAAAGCCTTACAGACCTGCGAAACCGTTATGTGGGCTTTATTTTCCAGAAATATCACCTGATACAGAAATACACCGTGCTCCGAAATGTTATGATGCCACTGCTGCTGCGTGGGCTTACCTCGTCGGAGGCGGAGGCTGCCGCACGGGAGCGCCTTATTCAGCTGGGAATGGGCGAAAGAATGGATCACAAGCCCCATGAGCTTTCGGGCGGTCAGCAGCAAAGAGCAGCCATTGCAAGGGCACTGGTGGGCAACCCAAAGCTGCTCCTCGCCGATGAGCCCACAGGCGCTCTTGACAGCGCCACAGGCAAGGAAGTTCTGAAGCTTTTCGGCGAGCTTAACCAAAAGGGTCATACCATAGTCATGATAACCCACGACCTGAACGTTGCCAAAAGTGCAGGCAGGATAGTCCGCATAGTTGACGGCGAGCTTTTTGAAAATGAGCAGGGATAATAAAAGGAGCTGTTGCAAAAAAATGCAGCAGCTCTTTTATTATTCTATCCCATGTATCACACAATCCGCCCGAGAAAGCTCATTTTCAAGCTCATCATCGGCAGGAACAGCGCATATATTTATAGTTCCGCCGCCGTAATAGGAGTAAAGCCCCACATCTCCGCTGCGGTAAAAGTCCGAGGGCGGGAATTTGTAATCGTCACCGTAAAAATTTGTTCCGGCAAGTGCATACAGCTCCCTGTAAAACGCCTCTGTATCTGCCATGTCGGGCAGAACGGTCTCTATCATGTTCATGCTTATGATGCCGAACTTCTTGTTGAGCCAGTCCTGATAACCGTGGTCATCAAAGGTCGCCATTATCTCATATACACTGCCGTTATCATCGGTAAACAAAGTGATGTTCGGCATGGATAATATCTCCCTGTCCTCGGTGAAGCAGTACGCCATGCCGTCGTTATCCACTAAAGGGGAACACGCCTCATAGCAATTCCACTGAGAAACGGGAGTGAGATAATCCTCCCCGTATTCATCACTGTAAACCGCATTGAAGCTGTTCACAAACTCATCTGCGGTGAAGCCGAACATCAGCACGCCGTCATTGCGAACGGCAGAAATCTCCGCCGTTTCAGCACTTTCGGTTTTCTGAACGTTTTCAGAAATATTCTGAACAGTCTCAGAAACATTGCCGTCCCGCACCTCTCCGCAGCCGCAGAGAAGCAGCAATATGAGCGGGAAAATTCTTTTCAGCTTAGTGATGCTCGAAAATAACATTTCCGTCCTTTCTGGGCTTTGCCTCGGGAACAGGCTTGTCGGAGTAGCCGAGAATGCAGTTTCCTATGCCCACATAGTTCTCATCAAGTCCCCATTTTTTCATAATGTCCTTTCCAACGGGAGTAGAGAACACCTCACGGGCACGGTGTATCCAGCAGGAATCAACGCCCAGCGCATGAGCCGCATTCATAAGGTTGCCCATAACAAGACTGCCGTCCTCAACGTAGGTGGGAACACGGCTGTCGGCAAATACAACCACAACAACGGGAGCGCCGTAGAACGGGTCACTGTCTGTTCCCATGACCTTGGCGTTAAGGAAAGAGATGTCGGATATCCTGTCTCTGTCCCTGAGCACCACCATAACGGCGGACTGCTTGTTCATTCCGCTGGGGGCATATGAGCCTGCATCAAGTATCTGGTCAAGCACATCATCGGGAATGCTCTTGTTGCTGTAAGAGCGCACGCTTCTTCTTGTAATAAGGTTCTGAATGGTTTCGTTCATGATCTTCTTCCTTCCTTTTATCAATACACTATAACATCATCGGTGCGCTCCTCAAGGGAAACGTCCGATATTTTCATATCCACGCCGTATTTTGCGGCAGTCCTGTGAGCCTTGGCGATTATCCTCACCTTGTTTTTGTCAAAGGTTTTCAGGATAAGCTCGTCCTGCTTTTCCCGGGGGATAAATTTCAGAAAATTCTCCAATACTCCCGGAGATTCGGCAGCACTCAGCACCATTTCGGGCAGCGGGATATCTTCCTTTTTCACAAAGGGCAGGATAGCTCTTATTGCCTGAGCGTAATTCAATTCGTCAATATCTATTGTAAGTCTGAATTTCATATATTATCGTCCTTTCGCATTATGTGATTATATTATACAGCAATGGTATAAAAAATTCTACAGATATAAATTAAATATAATCTGCATACAAGAAAAAGCACGTACCTAAGGGTGCCCCTTTAAGTACGTGCTTTCATTGTTTAAGAATTCAGCTTAGTCCGAACGATCAAACATCGTCCTCGTAAACCTCAACATCGCAGTCGCCTGTGAAAACGACATACTTGCCGCCCTCGGTGATCTCGAAGGAGAATGTTCTGTCATCACCAACGGAATTGCTCGTAAACCTCAACATCGCAGTCGCCTGTGTAAACGACATACTTGCCGCCCTCGGTGATCTCGAAGGAGAATGTTCTGTCATCACCAACGGAACCGTCGGAAATGAATCTGAACTGACCCTCGGAGGTTCTGTCGAGAGCTGTGCCGTCTGCACCCTTGGAAGCGCCGGTCATTGTCATAGTAATCTGTACCTTTGCAATGCCCTTGAATGCGCTGAGGTTAAGCTGTCTTACCTCGATAGCGCCGTCAAACATTGCCAGCTCATCAGCGGTAAGGAACTTGCCCTTGTTGGAAAGGTCGATATCTGTTACTTCGTCAGCGTCGATATCGTCGCTGTTGATGGTTACGGAATATCCGCTGTAAACGAATGTTGCGTTTACGTTATCCTTCTGAGCAAGAAGCTCAAGAACTCTTCTGAGGATAATGTCATCGGATTCCATGATGATAACTACCTCAGAACCGGAAGCTGCCTGACGGATAGCATAGCCTGCTCTTGCTGAGCTGTACGCATTGCCGCCTGCATAACGGCTTGCTGCACAATCTGTGCTGCCGTTGGAAGGATACTTTGCTGTAGGATCGGTGCCGTCTCCGTTGTAGCCTGTGGGAACAGGGGCGGGAGTAGGCTCGGGATCAGGATTGGGGTTGGGGTTAGGATCGGGATCGGGGTTAGGATTAGGATCGGGCTTGGAGCTGTCAGAACCGATATTAACTGTATATGTAACAGTTACGGAGCTTGCAGCCTCGCCGGAAGCGCCCAGTGTGTAATTGGGATAGTAAACGTCGCCCTCGTTCATTACGTTGCTGAGACCGATGGTAACAGGAACGGAAACAGTAGAGTCAGCATCGTAGGAATCGGGAAGAACGATAGAGGTCATAACGTCCTCGATAGCCTTTGCAGGGAGAGGAGCGTGGTCACCCTCGGAAGCGATAAGCTCCATTGTGATTGTCTGAGAACCGATAGCAGCTGTGATCGCTGAAGAAACAGCGGAAGCGTCGGAGTTGTAATCAACATCAATGGTCATGGGACCGCTTACGGTGTAATCATCATAGAAGGTAGGCTTCCAAGCCTCAAAGTTGATGACGCAGGTAGCTGTGGTAACCGCATCGGCAGAAAGCTCATACTTTGCTTTTCCGACAGTGGTAAGAGCAAATACTGCAACACCCGCTGCTCCGTCAGATGAAACTGTAAGAGTGTAGTCATCGGAAGTAAGCATATCAATGCCGCTTACCTTGACAGCACCCTTGATAAGCTTTACCTGAGCATCTGTATCGGTAGTGTAAACTGTGATGGAATCGGGAAGTGTTACTACGGGGGTAATGGTCTTTATCTTGCTGCAGTTTGAGTAAACGGAAGCAGAAGATACGGTAAGATCATTGGCGCCTGCGGAAACAAAGAGCTTGGCAACATCAGAGAAATCTGTGCTGCCGCCTGCTGCTGTCCATGCTGCAGCCATATCAGCCATCATGTAGTAAGCAACGCCGTCGGCAACGCCGTCAGGCTTTACCTTTATCCAGTTAAGGGGAGAAGTATCACCCTTGCTGTCGCTGAGAACAAGGTCAGGGCGATCTGAGCTTGTATATTTGACAGCAATTACAGAATTGTCTGCCAGTACCTCGGGGGTAACTGTCTTGTCAGTGCCTACTTCGGTGAAAGCAGCCTGACCCCAAGCGCCGCAGCTTCCGCTGGACTGGTCGAAATCATACTTATAAGCGGGAAGTGTGGGAGCAGAGAAGCTTGATATCTCAACAAGCTCAACAGATTTCAGTGTTGCAGTAACGGCAATATAGTTCTGAACATTTCCGGCTATATGGTCATCGACCTTAAAATCCGAAGCAGGAAGGTAGCAGTAATATTCTTTATCCTTTGAACTGGTAGCAGGAACCAGATTTTTACTGCTCTTGATGGTTCCGTCGTAGAACTGACCTGCATTATACCAGCCGCTGTAGGAGCCCCAGCCCCAGCCTGCGACCTCGCTCATTTTGTTTTTGCCGTCACCGATCTCAGGCGCAGTGTCAAAATCCATGGTTACCTTTACATAATTTGCGGAAGTAAAGCTTGACTCGTCGATTCCGTAAAGGCTTACCCAGCAGGAAGCATACTGAGACATAACGGGGTTGCCGTCAATGCTGAAGGTTTTGATAACACTTTCAGTGCCATTAGGTCTATCGACCGGAGCAGCTTCAGCAGTCATAGGTGCAAATGCCATAACGCTTACGGTCATCGCAAGAGCTGTTGCAGAAGCTATACATCTTTTAAGCTTCATATTTGTCTCCTCCTTGAAAAAAATTTGATTAAATCCTTTGTTTATGAAAGAAACATCATATGCCGATATCTCTCCCATAAATATTCATAAGCTAATTTTAACACATTTTTGCCAAATCTTCAACTGTCATTTTTACAGATTAGCCAAGTGTGTTTTTTGTATGTTTGCACAAAAATTTTTCAGCTGTATTCAACTTAACTTTCCATTATTCCTAAAATTGTGAGTGAAGTGTTGGTGCTGCCCTCGGCAAGCTTTATCTCAACCGTGTGCTTTTCGCTGTCCTTGGAGATAAGTATCTGCTGAGTTTCGCCATAGTTGCCCCAGCCGCCCTTGAAATCAGCGTCAAGAGTGCCCTTTCTTTCGCCGTCAACGTAAACATCATACTTGCCGCCCTTGCCGTCAACCTTTTTCAGGTAGAAGAAGCCAAGGCACTTGCATTCTGTCTCGAATTTAAGATATCCCTCGCCCTCGGTAACGAAGTTATCGGGGAAAAGCTCGGGATAAACGGAGTTTCCGCCCTGCTCAAAGCCACTTATCTCCTGGGGAGCGATATCCGATGCGCCGAGCATCTTTGCGTCCTTGTAATAATCGGCAGTGTAAGCGGGAGTATCAAAAGCAACGCTGCTGTCGTCAATATTGTCAAGGTCGTCATAAACACTGTCAAGATATCTGCTTACCAGCTGACCGATAAGCTTGTGGCCCTCGTCATTGGGGTGTATATTGTCGGGGGAAATGTCCTTCCAGTCAAGAGTGCCCGCAGAGACCTCGGGATAAACCACAGCCCTGTAGCTGAGCATGGGCAGGTCATATACAGCGCCTATCTCCTTGTGAGTCTCCCACAGGCTGGTGCCATCCTCCTGAGTGGTGAACAGCAGCATTACCGCAGGCCGGCTGTCGCAGTTAAGTATCTTTCTTACAAGGCTGTCGTAGGAATACTTGTTCATAAGCTTGTCGGTGTCGTTTACGGAAAATTCCACGATGACTGCATCGGGCTTGCTGTCAAGAAGCTGAGTGTCAACTCTGTGCACGCCCAGATAGGAATTTGTGCCGCCTATGCCCGCATTCACAAAATTAACATTGCTCTGAGGGAATTTTTCCACCCAGTACTTGCGAAAAAGCTCGGCATAGCAGTTGTTGTGGTCAGTGGCACTGCTTCCCTGAGTAATGGAGCCGCCGATAACGCCCACAGTGATGTCCTCGCCGTTTGCAGCCTTTTTCATAGCCTTTGCAAGGCGAGCCTTGTTGCCCTCGCTGACAACAGCTCTCTCGTACATAGCGTCCGTAAGCCCCTTGGAGAGGTCAACAGGCTCAGTGGGAACAGCCTCGGTCGCCATGGTAACAGGAGCGGGAGCGCTCTGGGCAGCAGTTGTCTCGGCAGGAGCGTCCTCTGCACTGTCAGTCTGTCCGCAGGCGGCAGCAGAGAGGCATATCGTCAGAGCGCACAAAGCGGCAACGATCTTTTTATTCATATCAAAACGTCCTTTCAAATCACATTTGCACACATTATAACACACAAGCGCAGTTTTTACAATAGATAATATGAATCATCTGCCTGATGCGCCCAAATATCGCCAAAAAACACGCTTTCCTATTGACACTTTTCCAATCCGATGGTATAATTTGGTTAGTATATGCTAATATAAACAAAGGGGATTTGAAATGAAAGACTATGACCCTGAGAAAATGATCTCAGACAGCAGATTTACCGTGCTTTTTGCAGATTCTGACAAAGCCATGCAGGAAAAGGTACTGAGCCGCATAGACAGGCTTGTCAGCGACAACAGGCCATATGCCGATGATAAGAACTACGGCTTTTTGTGCAACCTTTTCACCTCGCTGGCGTTTGTGTTCTCGTATGAAGAGCGGGGCAGAACAAGGGAGGAAAGCATAGCAATAGTGCGGAATGCCATGTACGACTTTGTAAAGCCACAGATAAATACGATGAAAAAGCTGTCACGGCTGCCTGTGTTTGTGCCGTTTCTGAAAGTGTATATGCCAATAAAGATCCGCAGAACAGCAGGCTACGGCTGGAACATCGAGCTGCCGCAGGCACCGAAGAACACATTTTCCATGATAACCCACGACTGTATTTTTGACCAGCTGTTCAGGAAATACGGCATACCCGAGCTTACGGCTGTGTTCTGCCATATAGATGATATCATTTACGACTCGCTTCCGGGAGCAGATTTTGTTTATACCCAGCAGATAGGAAACGGCGGAAGCTGCTGTGATTACAGTTTTGTGAGGAAATAAGAATTAACGATATTAACAGGGACTTGCAGACAAAATGCAAGTCCCTGTTGCTTTTGTTTGTGCTGATTTTTCCAACAGTCCACTTATCACGCAAAAGCGGCAGGCTCTCGTCTGCCGCACATAAGGATACGCATTGCTGCGTTATAATCATCTGCCCCTGTGCTTTTCATCTCGTCCTCGGTAAGTCCCAGCCACGAAAGAAAAATATACGCTTTGGCATCTCTGCCGCACTCTGCGGCGCGCTTGCTGATATCGTCAAAACAGGTTATAATTTTGATATGCCTCCTCGCATCGGGATACTGTAATTGTCATACTCCTATTATACCAGTTCGTCTGAAAAAGTCAGGGCGGCATAAATACGTGAGGGCAAAAAATCCCGACACACCGCAGTGCATCGGGATTTTCTGTTACCGCAAAATTAAAGCATATGTGCTCTCAGCTCGTCAGGAGTCTGGGGGCAAAGGTATGCGGGAGCTACGTCGAAAATGGTCTTGCAGCCGCTTGCGCCCTCTGCGTTAAGCTTGTATGCTGCTCTTGCAAATGCAACCAGCACGCCTGCGGTGAACTCAGGGTTGGAGTCAAGCTTCAGGCTGAATTCCATAACGTGCTTATTATCGCCGTTGCCTGTCTTGCCAGTTCTGATAACAAAACCACCGTGAGGTATTCCGCTGTGGTTCTTTTCAAGCTCCTCCTCGGTGATGAAATGAACGGTAGTATCATAGTCGGAGAAGTAGTTGGGCATGGTCTTGATATCATGCTCGATCTGAGCCAGGTCTGCACCCTCCTCAGCAACTACGAAGCACTCTCTTGTGTGCTTTTCACGGGTGGTGAGAACGGGATTTTCGCCGTTTCTTACCTTCTCGAGAGCGGACTCAACGGGAATGGTGTACTGCTTGCCGTTCTTAACGCCCTTTACACGTCTGATAGCATCGGAGTGACCCTGGCTTACACCCTTGCCCCAGAATGTGTAGTCGCTTCCCTCGGGAAGAACTGCGTTGCCGTACATTCTCATAAGAGAGAACAGTCCCGGATCCCAACCAACGGAGATAACACCGATCTTGCCGGACTCCTTAGCAGCCTTGTCAACATCTGCGAAATGCTCGGGGATCCTTGCGTGAGTATCGAAGCTGTCAACTACGTTGAAATACTTTACATACTCAGGGGTCTGGGTGGGAAGGTCATTTGCGCTTCCTCCGCAGAGGATAAGAACGTCGATCTCGTCCTTGTGAGCTGCTGCATCGTTTACGGAATAAACGGGAACGCCCTCTGTCATTATCTTTACAGAAGCGGGATCACGGCGTGTAAAAACTGCCTTGAGGCACATATCTTTGTTCTGGCGGATAGAGAACTCAACGCCTCTTCCAAGGTTGCCGTAGCCTAAAATACCGACACGGATCATAAATATCAATCTCCCTATAAAATAATAATATTCATTAACGCAGAAAAGCAAAATGACCGACCTGCGGACGTCCCTGCCGCCCATATGCAAGCCGACTGTTATTTTCCTGCAAAGCAATGCACAAATTTATAATAACAAAAAAATCCGTAAAAGTCAATACCCTCCGAACAAATTAAGTCAGAAAATATAAACCTATGCGGACTTTTTTATTTATTTTAATGCAAGTAAGCGGCTTATGCAGTTGCATCATTCGCTGTATTTTGAATCTATTCCCAGATATTCTTCCAGCGTAAGGCCGCTGTCATAGACCTTTTTGGCAGTCTCCTTACCAAGGTATCTGATGTGCCAAGGCTCATACATATAGCCCGTTACATCCTCGCCGTCCTCGGGATATCTGATGATGAAGCCATATTCCCAGCAGTGTGCCTTGACCCACACATACTCGTCGGTATCGGCAAAGGAGATGTCGATGGTGTTCATATCAAAGGCAAGCCCCGTCTGATGCTCGGAATGGCCCGGGCGGGCAGAATAGCGGTCTGCCTCCGCCTTACCGCTGCGCTGTACATATCTGTCGTAAAGCCCCGACTGATATTCATAGGAGCGAAAGCCCGATGATACGTATATGTTCAGCCCCTCCTTTGCGGCTGCGGCCTGCATATCGTCAAAAGCCGCCTGAGCCTCGGGGTCAACGCCCGGGTTATAGTCCGCAGGGAGAGCGTAGGTCTTGTTTGCAATGAGAATACCGCCTATGTATGTAAGTCCCGGAGCCGCCTTGACGGTCACGTTCACTTTTGCTGTAACGTTGGGGCTGGCAGCGGAAGCCACGGTGACAACGCACGTACCCTCACCCACAGCGGTGATATTTCCAAGCCCATCTACCTTTGCAATGCTTTCATCGGAGCTTGTCCATATCTCGGATTTATCGGGAGCGCTTTTGGGTGACATGGTAACAATGGGCATCTTGTGTTCGCCCTGAGAAAGCGTCACATCGTAAAACGTAAGCTCAATGCCTGTGACAGTGCCCGTGCTTTCTGCCTGAGCGTCCTCATAAACCGCCTCGGTTGTCGTAGTTTCAGCCGCTGAGGTCTCTTCTGCCGAATTTTCAGCAGCCGCAGGTGCTTCGGTCTGTACCTCCTCCGCAGCAGTTGTTTCCAAGACTGTGGTTTCATCGGCAGGCTTTTCACTTTCGGATATCGTCTCCGATGTTTCAGGCTCGGTTTCCGATGTTATTTCTTCCGAAACAATTTCAGATGAAACAGCAGTGGTGACATCGGCAGATGCGTCAGTGTCCTCGGTCACAGCAGAGGTCTCCGCCATTACGGGTATATTTTCTTCCACCTGAGTGCAGGCGGTAAGCATAAGAACAGCAGCCAGCGCCGCCGCAAATCTTTTCATATAACTTCCTCCGATATACATTATAATAGTATAAAAGGATAAAAAAAACGCCGAGACTATTGTCTCGACGAATCGTGGAGCGGATTACGAGGCTCGAACTCGCTACCTCCACCTTGGCAAGGTGGCGCTCTACCAGATGAGCTAAATCCGCAATATGGTGCCTCCGGACGGAATCGAACCATCGACACGGGGATTTTCAGTCCCCTGCTCTACCGACTGAGCTACAGAGGCAAAATGGCGACCTGGATGGGACTCGAACCCACGACCTCCGCCGTGACAGGGCGGCGTTCTAACCAACTGAACTACCAGGCCGAATATTGTGCGGAATTGTTTTTGCGAACAATTCCGCATCATTTTGGTGGGAACAATAGGGCTCGAACCTATGACCCTCTGCTTGTAAGGCAGATGCTCTCCCAGCTGAGCTATGCTCCCATTCGCCCGATATTGTTGGGCTTCCGCTTGTCTTTTGAGAACCGCTGTCCTCAACCGACTTGTTTATTCTACTACATTCAGCAGAAAAAGTCAAGGGGTTTTTCAAAAAAAATTCCGGTTTGTGACATTTGCCGACAGATATGCTGCTTTGCACATATACAGTTAGATATTATGCACATCAAAATCAGCACTTTTTTGAAATATCCGCAGCAGAGATCCCGCTGCGGATATAAAATGCCGAAAAATATTTTTACAGACTTTCACCGAAACCAAATTTATTTCCAAGCCATGTTTTTACAAGCTCTATCCACACAACACACTCACGCTGAATGCCATATCCGCCCTTGTCCTGGGTGAACTCATTGGCAAGCGCCAGCCCATGTCCCCCGTCGGGAAAAATGTGCAGCTCGCAGTTTACGCCCTTTTCTTTCAGCGCCATGGCAAAAAGCATGGAATTTTCCGAGGGAACCACATTGTCCGTAAAGGTGTGCCAGATAAAGGCAGGGGGAGTGTTCTCCGTCACCTGCTTTTCAAGGGACATTTTTTCAAGCATCTCCTTATTCTCGCCGTATGGTACCCCCAGCAGTGCCGCAAAGGAGCCACGGTGAGCATACACGCCCGAGGATATAACAGGGTAGCACAGTATCATTCCCGCAGGTCTAAGCTCCTGTGCTGTAAGCCCCACAGAGCGGCATATAAAGTCCTCGCCGCTGAAAATGCCGTAGCTTGCCGCCAGATGACCTCCAGCAGAGCCGCCCATAATGATGATCTTGTCCGTCAGAACGTTCCATCTGTCCGCATTTTCACGGATTATCTTCCACGCCTGAGCTATCTCCAGCAGCTGTGTAGGATATACCGCAGGCTTTACCGAATATGTAAGCACCGCCGCATGATAGCCCATAGCGGTGAACTGGAGCGCCAGAGGCTCCCCCTCCTTGTGGGACACAAATTCATATCCTCCGCCCGGGCAGATTAACACCATAGGTCTCCTGCTGTGCTCAAAATATTCCGAGCTGTCAACGATATATGTGCGCAGGGTGGCATTATCCCCCGAACCCTCTGCTTTTATCTTAAAATTCTCAATTATCATAGCTTCTCCTTTAAGCAAGACTGCTCATTACAATATTTTTTATCTTTCTCACCAGTACGCCCGATCTGCCCACGCCTGCCTGCTGTGTGCCGAAAAGCAGCGTGATGCCATGGGCAGGCTCATTTGAAAAGAACGTGCCGAGCCAGCCGTCCCAGCCGTATTCTCCCTTGGTTGAAAACAGCGATGTCATGCTCTCGTCGTCGCATACACGCATAAGATTACCGTATGTATAGCCTGTCATCCAGCCCCAGCCCTCTGCCAGCTGATGCTTCCGGTGGGGTGCCAGACCTCCGTGAGTGAGGAATCTCACCGCCGCCTGCGGCATTATGCGGGTACCGTTATATTCTCCGCCGTTCATAAGCATTTGGGCAAACTTGGCATAATCATCAAGGGTGGAGCACAGACCCGCTCCGCCTGACTGGAACGCAGGGATGTTATCCCGCTCATACGCAAGACCAAGATGATTTGTTTTCATCTCATACAGACCGTTTTCCGAATAGTCATACACCTTTGCAAGACGTGAGGATTTTTCCGCAGGCACATAAAAATCCGTGTCATTCATGCCCAGCGGCTCGAAAAAGCGCTTTTTGAGGAAATCACGGAATGACATTCCGCTGACCCTTTCCACAAGCGCACCCAGAATATCGGCGGAAGCGCCGTACATGAACCGCTCCCCCGGCTCAAAGCAAAGGTCAACGTGGGACATCATCTCCGCAAACTCCCGGGTAGTCACAGGCGAGTCGGAGCGCAGCCGCTGCTCTACTGTCCAGAACACCGTTCCGCTTTGTCTGCCGCCCTCAGTGGCTCCGTCAGGGTATGGGATACCCGAGGTCATGTTCAGCAGGTCACGGACTGTGATGTGATTTTTCGCCCCACGCCTTTCGCCGTCGGCGTTCACATATGAGCAGGCAAATTCGGGCATATAGTCCGACAGCCACGCTCCCATGTCTATCTTCCCCTCGGAAGCCAGCAGCACCACCGCTGCGGCAGTTATTGGCTTTGTCTGGGAATACAGTCGGAAGATAGTATCACGCTCAACAGGCAGGCTGTTTTCAATGTCCCTCATACCGTACTGGCAATACACCTCCCTGCCGTTATGCAGCACAAGCACATTTGCGCCTGATACGTCGCCGTTTTCAACAGCAATTTTCAAAGTTTCGTTTATCTGAGATATCATTTTGCACCTCTCACGGGCTGACCCGTGCCTTATTTTTACTTTACCTGTATTTTAGCACATATCGCTCCTCTTTGCAAGACAATTTGACAGCATAAAACCGCCTGCGTCAACACACTGTAAACAAAAAAACTGTATTTTATCCTTGCAACCTTGGTGATTGTGTGATATAATTATTTGAATAGGGGAATTTCATTACACGAAAGGATCATCAGAATGAACAACGATTTTTATTCCGAGCAGCTTGTGGCAAAAAAGTCAGGCGGCTCCGAAACAGCCAAGAAAATACTCATAGGCGTGCTTACCGCTCTTGTGGCAGCCTTTCTTTTCCTTATAATTATTTTCCCGCTGAGCCTGCTGCTGGTGGGTCTGGTGTTTTACGGCGGATATTATCTTATGACAGGCATCGACACCGAGTATGAATATATCCTCACCAACGGCGACCTTGATATCGACAAGATAACAGGCAAGCGCAAGAGAAAGCGTCTGCTCAGCACAAAGATAGGCGACTTCACCGCCTTCGGCAAGCTGGAGGAAGCTCCCGAGGCAGCCGACAAGGTAACTACCGTCCTTGTTACCGACGGCACAAACGAGGGCGCATATTACGCCGATTTCAGGCACCAGAGCGCAGGAAATGTCCGCCTTATCTTCACTCCCAACGAAAAGACCATGGAGGGCGTAAAGATGTTCCTCCCCAGACAGCTCAAAGCTGAAATGATGAGAAAGAAGTAAGCAAATAAATACTCATTGTATATATTTAATCAGATATATACAATGAGTATTTTTATATGCTATGAAAAAGCCGCCTCAAACGAGACGGCTTTTAATTTTATAGGGTTTTATCAAAGAATTTTGATGTCGCCGATAAGGGGCAGGGGCTTATCGCTTGCCTGGCACGCATTAACAAGGTTAATGATAGCAAAAACAAATACAACAAGACTGATGATACCCGAGATATACTTTATAATGGGTATGTAATTAAGGATCGAGCAGGCAACAGAGCAGCCGAAAATAATCAGCGACTGATTTGCACGGAACTTGAGATATTCGGAATTTTTCTGGCTCTCAACTACCAGAGGAAGGAAGAACAGAAATGGGAAAACCGACATAAGGATACCCATACCCTTGTTTGCGTTTGCGTCTTCCTGGCTGAAATTGTAATTTGCCATTTTTTTACCCCTTTCGTGATAACAATGAAGTTTTATTCCAAAGTAAGAGTTACTTGATAACTCTTACTTTGATTACGTTCTCTGCAGCGGAAAGCTTTGCAGCGATGTCCTCGCTGATGTTGCCTGCTGCGTCAATGAGTGTGTATGCGTAATCCTTCTTGGAAGCATTTATCATGTTGTCGATGTTGATGGAAGCCTTTCCGAGGATAGTTGTGATCTCGGAAATAACAGCGGGAACATTCTTATGCAGAACGCAGATCTTTGTGCCTGCGGCATTCATCTCTGCGTTGGGGAAGTTTACGGAATTTCTGATGTTTCCGTTCTCGATGTAGTCGATAAGCTCGGAAGCAGCCATAACTGCGCAGTTGTCCTCGGACTCGGGAGTGGAAGCGCCCAGGTGAGGAACGCAGATAACGTTCTTTACGCCGATAAGCTCATCGGAGGGGAAGTCAGTGATGTAGCAAGCAATCTTGCCGCTTTCAACAGCAGCCAGAACAGCAGCGGTATCAGCCAGCTCGCCTCTTGCGAAGTTGAGCATTCTTACGCCGTCCTTCATAACAGCGATGGACTTTTCACAGATAGTGCCCTTGGTATCAGCATTGTAAGGAACGTGGATAGTGATATAGTCGGAAGCAGCATAGAGGTCGTTTACATCGGTAACGGTCTTTACGCCGGGCTTAAGGGAAAGCGCAGCCTTTACGGAGAGGAAAGGATCGTAGCCGATCACCTTCATGCCAAGGCTCATTGCAGCATTTGCGACCAGAACGCCGATAGCGCCCAGACCGATAACGCCCAGAGTCTTTCCGCTGATCTCGGGACCTGCGAAGTTGGACTTGCCCTTTTCTACCTTCTTGCCGATATCTTCCTGACCCTTGAGGGTGGAAACCCAGTCAATAGCGTCAGTTACCTTTCTGGAGGAAAGGAGGAGACCTGCGATAACAAGCTCCTTAACAGCGTTTGCATTGGCACCGGGAGTGTTGAAAACAACGATGCCCTCTTCTGCGCAGCGGTCAACGGGAATGTTGTTTACGCCTGCGCCTGCTCTTGCGATAGCAAGAAGCTTATTGCCGAACTGCATATCGTGCATAGCTGCGGAACGTACCATGATAGCGTCGGGATTTTCCACAGCATCGGCAACTGTATATTTTGCCTTGTCAAATGCGTCTGTGCCGCACTTGGCGATCTTATTGAGTGTAAGAATATCGTACATGGTAAAAGAACCTCCGATCAGGAATTTTCTTCTTCAAACTTCTTCATGAATTCAACCAGCTTTACGCAGCCCTCCATAGGCATTGCGTTGTAAACGGAAGCTCTCATGCCGCCGACGGTTCTGTGGCCCTTCAGGTTGATAAAGCCGGCCTTCTTAGCCTCTGCAACAAACTTTGCATCAAGCTCGTCATTGCCTGTAACGAAAGGAATGTTCATAAGAGAACGATCCTTGCCGTGAACGGTAGCCTTGAACATCTTGGAGCTGTCGAGGAAATCATAGATAACAGCAGCCTTCTTCTCGTTAAGAGCCTTCATAGCCTCAAGACCGCCCTGCTCCTTTACCCACTTGAGCACCAGACCAAGGATATAGATGGAGTATGTAGGAGGTGTGTTGTACATAGAACCATTGTCTGCGTGGGTCTTGTAGTTGAGCATTGTAGGAGTGATATCCTTTGCATTGCCGATAAGATCCTCACGGATAATTACAACGGTAAGACCGGCAGGGCCCATATTCTTCTGTGCGCCTGCATAGATCATAGCGAACTTGCTTACGTCAACAGGTTCGGAAAGAATGCAGGAAGACATATCAGCTACCAGAGGAACGCTTACATCGGGGATCTCAGCCCACTTTGTACCGTAAATGGTGTTGTTGAAGCAGATGTGGAAATAGTCAGCGTCTGCTCTGCACTCGTTCTTGTCGATCTCGGGGATATAAGAGAAGGTCTTATCCTTGGAGGAAGCAACAGCCTTGCAGTCGCCGTAACGGGAAGCTTCCTGGAATGCCTTTGTAGCCCACTGACCTGTAAGAACGAAATCAGCCTTGCCGGACTTGTTCATAAGGTTGAGGGGGATCATTGCAAACTGTGTGGAAGCGCCGCCCTGAAGGAAAAGCACCTTGTAGTTATCGGGAATGGACATGATCTCTCTGAGGAGAGCCTCAGTCTCGTCAATTATTGCCTGATACTCCTTTGAACGGTGGGACATCTCCATAACGGATTCGCCTGTTCCGTTGTAATCAAGCATTTCAGCAGCAGCTGTGCTGAGTACCTTTTCGGGCAGCATTGCGGGACCTGCCGAGAAGTTGTAAACTCTGGACATTGTAAATTCTTCCTTTCATTGAAAAGCCCTGATACGGCATAGCCGCACATCAAGGTCATTATTAGATGACATAAAAAAATATACTATTCAATATTATAACATTGACGGCAATAAAAGTCAAGGAAAAAAGTTCCGTGACCTACCATAATGACATTTTAAAGCTTTGAAGTGCGGATATATACCGCACACAAAGGTCAGTCTCGGCGCCATTTGTTGTGCAACATCAACAAAGAGCATATCTCAAATTTAAAATTTATATATAATTTGCCGTAAAAGTATTGCAATATATTGGCAAATGATATATAATATCCCTATAGTTGCGATTTCTAATTGTGGATTTCCAACAAAATATTATAAATATACGAAGAAAAGGAGCATCGTCATGAAAGACTATCACGCAGCAGATATAAGAAACATCGCCATCGCAGGACACAGCGGCTCGGGCAAGACCACTCTTGCAGAAGCCCTGATATATAAAGCAGGCGCTTCCGACCGTCTTGGAAAGACTGCCGAAGGCACAACAGTATGCGACTATGACCCCGAAGAGATAAAGCGCAAGGCATCGCTGGGCGCTTCCATAGCTTCATTTGAATACAACGGTCTGAAGCTCAATCTTCTTGACGCTCCCGGCCTTTTCGATTTTGAGGGCGATATGCTTGAAGCCGTAAGAGCTTCCGACACCGTTATGATAACCGTTTCGGGCAAGTCGGGCGTAAAGGTAGGCACTGAAAAGGCATATGCCGCAGCACAGAAGATGAACAAGGCATCTATGTTCGTTATCACCAAGGTAGATGACCCCGATGCAAACTTCTACAACGTGCTCACTGACCTGAAAACAGTTTTCGGCCCCACAGTGTGCCCCGTTATCGTACCTGTTATCAAGGACAGACAGGTGGTATCCTACATAAACCTTATCGAAATGAAGTGCTATAAGTACGACGATAAGGGCAACGTTTCCGAAACAGATATGCCCACAGCCGAGATATCCGAAAAGATAGACTACCGTCTCGACGGCCTTGTTGCAGCATTCTCCGAGGCAGTCGCCGAGACCGATGACGCTCTTATGGAGAAGTTCTTCGAGGGCGAGGCATTTACTCAGAAGGAGCTGGTAAAGGGCCTCCACGACGGCATGAACAAGGGTATGATAACCCCCGTTGTATGCTGCTCCGATGTTACCATGGGCTGCATAGATATGCTGCTCAAGGAAATATGCCTGCTGCTCCCCTCCCCCGCAGACTGCCCTCCCGCTATAGCATACACAGCTGACGATATGGAAGAGGTAAGCTGCGACGATTCCGCTCCCGCAAGCGCATTCGTGTTCAAGACAGTTGCCGACCCATTTGTTGGCAAAATGTCCTTTATCCGTGTAATGAGCGGCGTATTCAAGGCTAACAGCGAATATGTGAACGCCACCACCGGCGAGACTGAAAAGATAGGCAAGCTCTACTCCCTCTGCGGCAAGAAGCAGACCGAGATAAACTCCGCAAATGCAGGCGATATCTGCGCAGCCGTAAAGATAAGCGCTGCCACAAACGACACCCTCTGCGGCGGAAAGATACTGTCCTACGACAAGATAGTATTCCCCAAGCCCTGCTGCAAGATGGCTGTTAAGCCCAAGACACAGGGCGATGAAAGCAAGATAAGCGCAGCATTCGCACGCCTTACGGAAGAAGACCCCACCCTTACTTTTGGTCAGGATAAGGAAACAGGCGAGTTCATCATCAAGGGTCTGGGAGATCAGCACCTTGAAGTTGCCTGCGCAAAGCTCAAAAACAAGTTCGGCACGGAAGTTACCCTTGCGCCCGCAAAGATAGCATACCGTGAAACTATACGCAAGAAGGTCAAGGCAGAGGGCAAGCACAAGAAGCAGTCGGGCGGTCACGGTCAGTACGGTCACGTATGGATCGAGTTTGAACCCTGCCTTTCCGACGAGCTGGTATTTGAAGAAAAGGTATTCGGCGGAGCGGTTCCCAAGAACTTCTTCCCCGCTGTTGAAAAGGGCCTCAGGGACTGCATGGGCAAGGGCGTGCTGGCAGGATGCCCCGTAACAGGCGTAAAGGCTATCCTTGTTGACGGCTCCTACCACCCTGTTGACAGCTCCGAAATGGCGTTCAAGACCGCCGCAGCTCTGGCATTCAAGGAGGGCATCAAGCAGGCAGACCCCGCTATACTGGAACCTGTCGGAACCCTGCGAGCAGTTATCCCCAACGAAAACACAGGCGATGTTATGGGCGACCTTAACAAGCGCAGAGGCAGAGTTCTGGGTATGCACCCCTCCGATGAAAAGGGTATGACCATCATCGAGGCGGAAGTCCCCGAAAGAGAGATGCAGAACTTCACCACTCAGCTCAGGCAGATAACAAGAGGCAAGGGCAGCTTTGAGTTCAATTTTGTAAGATATGAACTTCTCCCCGCAAACCTTGTGGGCGATGTTATCCTCTCACTCAGCACAGGAGAATAAAAAAACACAGCCTGCCCCTTTCCTAAACGAAGGGGGCAGCTTATTTGCAGGTAATTGCAGAAAATTTAAACGAAATGATATTTTTATCAAAAAATCCTATTGACAAAGCGCTGATTTTATATTAAACTAATAATATTGTAACTTATTTATGCAAGTGGGTACGTCCCTGGGGACGAAAAAATTGCAGTAGATCCATATGGCAAATAATTCGGAGAAAGATGGTCAAAGCATATGAAAAAACTCTTATCACTGATACTCGCCGCTGCTTCCATTTTTACAATGGGTACAGCCGTTTTTGCTGAAACTGAGAAAACAAATTCGTCAACCGACGCTACAATAACCTTTGATACCGATAAGGCACTGGATTATGTCCACACCTTCGGAAATGCTTCCGATACGGGTCTCAAGACTGAGATATCCGAAAAGGAAGTTATCTGGGGCAGATCGCTCCTTATGAGTGAGGATTTCAAGGGAAGCCTTAGCAACCGCTACGGCGGATTTTACCTTGACGCTGCCGACTTCGGCCTTGCAAACTTCGGCGGCTATACCGTTACTTTCAACATCCATGCCACAAAGGAAGCCGCAAAGGCTACCGACAGATTTGAGATATTTGCCGACGGCGACCAGTGGTCATCCACTCCCTTTGCCACCAGCAGCAACGGCACATGGGCAACAGCTTCCATGATAGTTCCCGCCGATTCCAAGAACACAAAGGTGGGCATCTCCATTCCCATCACCGAGACCTTTACAGGAAATGTGTGCTACGTGGATAATATCGACATCACCGATAACTACGGCAAGACCCTTGCAAATATCGGCGACATCGACACTTCCGTTTATACAGGCCCCAGCGGATTTACAAGAGTTATAACAACTATCCTGTTCATCGTGCTGATAATCGCAGCCGTAGGCGGCATCGCGTTCTTCGTGCTGAAGGTAGTAAGAAAGTTCAGATAACATTGAATATCTTCCAAGACCCGGGACAATGTCTCGGGTCTTTTTATTGTAACCGCATTGATACGGAATTTTTGTTGACTTTTATGACAGCTTTGGTATAATTATATTAGCTGTAATTTTATTCTTTAGGATTGGAGTTTTCATATGAATAAATTCATGACAGTCGTTACAAACAAATGGTTCAGAATGGCAGTCAGCCTGCTGGGCATTGCCTATTCCATCGTGCTGGCGTGCTTTGACTACAATGTTTTCTTCTACGATATAGAATATGTCAGCCGAAAGGAATTTGCTATAATCGGCTCGGTATTTTCTCTGGTCATATGCCTGCTGTTCATGTACACAAGAAAATCGGTGTTCACCTGTATTTTCGGAATGGTGAATATGCTGCTGTTCTTCCCGCTGCTATTGCTTGACTGGGGCAACTGGCCGCTGCTTCTGCCTGCCGCAGTGGTAACGCTTTTCGGCTTCTTCTGCTGCCATATGAACGAAACCGCAAAAACGATCTTCGGCACCATATTCCTGCTGATGTACATACTCGGCGGCATAGCATTCTTCCTGATAATGAACGTTTTCAGGGTAACAACGGTAGATACGCTTATCGAGCAGGGAGTTTCACCATCGGGCGCATTCAGATACTACGTGCTTGACGTGCAGAACAAATCCACGGGCAAGAAGTGCGTGTATGTTCAGCCCAATACACTTGACGTTGACAAGGGCTTTATAAAGCTCGATACCACCATCAAAAAGCTTGTAAAGCAGGCTCCCAAGCCCTGCGAGTTCAGCTGCGAGTGGAGCGGCACAAAAATGATAATCGACGGCGAGGTTTATTTCGACGAAACAGACGCTCTTGCCGAGCAGAACGGTCAGCTGGTGTATGACATTGACGACGGCACATGGAGCTACACATATTTCTCCATCGAATATCCTATCTTCAATACTATCGAGGAAGTAAAGGATAAGCTGGGCAAGCTCAGCGATAAGCTTGAAGAGCAGAAAGCTGAACAGACCGCTCAGGCAGAAAGCGATACATCTGCATCGGAAGATAACAACGGAACGGAAAGTCAGCAAAGTTCAGACGAATAACGACAGTGTGGCATAATATAAGATAATTTCATAGCTTCCCGAAAGCTGCCCACGATGAACCGTGCGGCAGCTTTTTTTAGAAAGGTTTTGCTTATGTTAGGCTTTTATCTCTCGCTTATAGACGAACCCGACGATAAGGAAAAATTTGCCGAGATTTTCAGAAGCTACGGCAATATGATGTTTTCAAAGGCAATGTCTGTGCTGCACAACACCGCCCTTGCCGAAGAAGCGGTTCAGGAAAGCTTTCTGAAGATAGCGAAAAATATTTCAAAAATTTCTGACCCGAATTGCAGTAAAACTGCCGCTTTTATCGTTATTATAGTAAGGAACACTGCTCTTGATATGTTGAAGTCTGAGCACATAAATGACACGGAGCCGCTTGATGAAGCAATACCCGATATATCCTCCGATGTTCTGAGCCACATAATAAGCAGTGATGGCTACAGCGCCCTGCTGAACGCCGTCGGTGAACTTGACAGCATTTACAGCGATATACTTATGCTGAAGCTTGTGTACGGATACGATACATTAAGCATTTCCAAGCTTATGAAAATTCCCGTGAAAACAGCCGACTCACGCATATACCGTGGAAAAAAGCTTTTAATGACAAAACTGGAGGAACTGTATGGAACGGAGAAAAGCGGCAAACAATGAGATATTTGATATACTGTTGAAAAGCGCACTTATAACACGATATGAAAATGAAGTATCAGCCGCCATGCTTTCGGCAGATGAGCATACCTATCCTGCCGAATTTCACAGGCGGCTCAGACAAATAAAAAACACAGCAGGCAGAAAGGAGCGCATATCAGCGGCAGGCAGGATAGTCAGCCGTTTTGCCGTTACCGCAGCGGCAGCGATGGGAATACTTTTCGGCGGACTGCTCACACAGCCTGAGGTATCTGCGGCAGTAGGAAACGTGTTCCGAAGCATTTTCCCCACCCACGACAGCTACAGCTTTTCGACAGGCAGCGATGTGGAGTTCAATAAAAATATACAGCTTGGATATGTGCCTGAAGGATATGAATTAAGGTCGGTGTATTATTCCGAAAGCGATGTGGCATTGACTTATGAAGCGACAAATGACACTTACTTATATTTTGAATATGGTTTGGGAAGTAATTCTCAAATATCATATGACAATGAACGGCATGAGCTTATTGAAATAAACGATAATAATACGGTTTATTATTTCTATAAAGCGGCAAAAGCTGACAGCGAAAGCACACTGATATGGTATCAAAGCGGTTATTATTATAGCATAGATGCACAAATTAGCCAAGATGAATTTATTAAAATAGCCGAAAGTATAATTTTTTGAAAAAAGCCATAATATTTTGCAGTAAAAAAAGGATTTTTGTCGTTTTATAAATGTAAGGCAATGAAAAAGGAGGTTATTTTATAAAGAAAAAAATTTTAGCCATTTTAGCTATTACATTAACGACGATTTTAATTTGTTGTTCATCTGTACTGGTATATGCCGAACCTCGTTATTCAAATAATAACAAAATCACTCTTAGTATCACTTTTTCAGAAAACGAAGCTGTATGCTATGCAAAAATAAAAGGAGATACCGGTACAACGAGCATTACCAACTGCACCATATCCTTAAAAGACAGCAATGGTAATGAAGTTAAGTCTTGGAGTAATTTATCATCAAAAAGTTCAATGCTTGTTTGCTCAAAGACAACTTCAAACATTACAAAGGGCGAAACCTATACATTAAGCGTATCTGCTTATGTAAACCGCAACGGTTCAAGCGAATACGTTTCCGATTCAGTTTCCAAAAAATATTAAAAATCATAAAAATAATTGCCTTACCGATTATGTTCCGCACCACGTTCAGTGCAAATATGACCGCCACATTATATGAACGTAAGAACAGCCTTTAGTGCTGAAAATGAAAGGATTGAATGTTATGAATAAGTGCTTTAAAAGAATTATTGCTTCAGCAATGTCCGTTGTTACAGCTCTTTCCGTTACCTGCACACCTATATACGCTTATTCGGAGAAAGCCATATCCGATGAGCAATACGTTATGCTTCAAGCCAACAGACTTATGAATTCCGTAAATATGGACACCTTAAAAGAGGCAACCGAAAACAGTATCATTGATTACTCCATTCCAGCCTCTATCAGAGACGGTATCGGCGCAAATGCAGAATTTATTCCTGTAAGCGGTATCTCCGAAGATACTCTTACAATGGACGTTAATTCCACAGTAAGAAAAATCGGTGAAGTCAAGAATAAAGCAGGCAAAACATCAAATATGTATGTAACAGCATCAGTAGTATCAGCAACAGTTAAGGAAAACTGGGACCCAAAATTCCAGTATGATATCAAAGCATGGGCTTTTGTATATTGGATCGATAATTTGGGTCCGAACAACGAACTTGTTGCCGCAGCAGCTTCATGGGAAACAGGAAATGTTGCTGTTAACAGCCGCACCGTAACTTACGGCGTATCCGACGCTGCGGCTTTAATTTGGAAAGAAAGCACAACCAAAAGCACTTCGCTGAATGATGTTTATTATGAATCAAACGAGGGTTATGTTGGATACACACTCAGATGCCAGTCATCTATAAACGTAGTCAACAAAGGTACCGTAATATGTAATACATTTAGCAGAATCACAACCTAAGTCAAAAATCCGTCAGGCAATTTCTAATAAAAATTGCCTGACGGAAAATAATATACAAAGGAGCATTATAAATATGATTATTTTCGCACTTCCTCCCATACTCGCAGCCGTTTTATGCCTTATCATCAACAGGCAGCGAATAGGAACAAAGCAGATGCCGGAGCTGAAAGCAAAGGAAAATTTAACAAAGCTGATGATAGGCCTTATAATTTCCGCAGCAGTTGTTGCAGCGGGACTTCTCCTTGAAAAATTCCGCCACGAGCTTTTCGGAGGCGCAATGGAACAGGCTTTGCTCCTGCTGACCAACGCTTCAATTTACATCTGCATTGCACTTTTCATATTATTCTATGCTCTGGTACGCTTTTTCTTTGTTAAAAGCAAATAAACCTTTAGCTTATTCCATTTGTGTGATAATCCACTTATATTACGATAATTTTTGTACTAAAGCAACAAGAAAACGATTTCATTATTATAGATAATACTTCTTGTTTTATCCGATAAAATCTGTTATAATTGAATAAATTTAACTGGAACTGTTTTTTGCAAATGCAATTTCATCGACTATTGCAAAAAAGATGATTTTAAGGAGGATAAAACCAATGAAGGAAAACAAATTGCTCAGAGGACTGTGTGTACTCACCGCCGCACTTATGCTGGGTCTTACAGGCTGCGCAAACGGCTCTGACACAAACGGTTCAGATGCACAGTCTCAGGCAGCTACCGCAGAGGTACAGTCTGCATGGACTGAGCTTGACCAGACAACCATCACCAAGGAAATGGGCATGGGCTGGAATCTGGGAAATCAGCTGGAAGCATCAAACGCAGGTATTCCGTCAGAAACAACCTGGGGCAATCCCACAATATCCGAGGACCTTATCAAGGCTGTAAAGGAGCAGGGTTTCAAGACAATCCGTATCCCCGTATCATATCTGGATAAGATCGGCGCTGCACCAGATTATACCATCGACAGTGCATGGCTTGACAGAGTTCAGGAAGTTGTTGATTATGTGGTAGGCAACGACCTTTACGCCATCATCAACATTCACGGCGACGGCTACTATACCGTTGACAAGAGCTGGCTCCGCTGCGTTGACGACAACCAGGACGAGATAAAGGACAAGTATGAAAAGGTCTGGGCACAAATCGCTGACCGCTTCAAGGATTATGACCAGCACCTTATTTTCGAGTCCATGAACGAGGAGTCCGACAACACCTACGGAAAGCCCAATGCAACCGGCTATGAGAATATCAACGCCTACAATCAGATCTTTGTTGACACCGTAAGAAAGACAGGCTCCAACAACGAAAAGCGCTGGCTGCTTATTCCCGGCTGGAACACCAACATTGAATACACTGCAGGCAACTACGGCTTTGTTATTCCCACCGACAGCGGCTGCAAGGCAGACGGCAATAGGCTTATGATATCCGTTCACTACTATGACCCCTATAACTTTACTATCGACGAGAACATGGCAACAGCAAAGACTCAGTGGGGCAAATACGCAGTTGAAGATTACGACAACTGGGGTCAGGAGGACTACGTTGACAGCACCATGAAGAAGCTGAACGACGCATTTGTAAGCAAGGGCTATCCCGTTATCATCGGCGAGATGGGCGTTCAGAATAAGGAGCACGTAAGCGACACCTTCGGCGGCTTCAGATGCTACTGGATGGAATATGTTGTAAAGGCTGCCAAGGACAACGGCTGCATTCCCGTTTACTGGGACAACGGCTGGAACGGCGACAAGGGCTTCGGCGTAATAAACCGCTCCACACGTGAGATAACTCAGCCCGACCTCATTGCAGCAATGATGAGAGCTATCAACTCCGACGGAGATTACGAGATCGCAGCTCCAAAGGGATTTGAAAAGTAAGAGGTAATAATATAAAATGCCCATCTGATTGGCTTCAGATGGGCATTTTATATTTTATATCAATTTAGCACGATGAAAAATGTGCATTCCAAAAGTTAAAGGTATGACTTGCGAATAAAAAGACAAGCTTACATCATATATAATAGCTTATAAGGGGGCATCGTTTGTCTTTGAGTATAAGGTGAGAAAATGTAGAATGTACACTTGACAACGCTGGCTGAAATGGTATAATGAATACAAAAGCCTATCACAAAATTAGTATGCCGCTTCCTGTTGAAAAAATATTATAAAATTAACTTAAACAGACAATGCGCAAATTTTCAAACATTATAAAGCAGCTTTCTGAGGAGATGATTAAATGGATACAAAGCCCATAACCGTTTTGGATAGCTCTGCAGAAGAGCGTGAAGCTTTTATGAAAGAATTCTTTGAACTTTCCCCCGAACAATCTTTTCAGGATATTAAAGTTAATGATGAGGAAATTTCTGACGAATCGCCACACACCAATAGTGTGCTTTTTAACTGCGCAAAGTATCACAAATAAGGAGATGCTTGTATGGTAAGTCTTTTAAATCAAATACAATAGAAGAAAAGGCGGCGCTATATATGAAAGAAGAAAATCTCATTGATAAACTTATAAAAGGTGAAAAGGTCAAGTGTAAGGCTTGCCATAGCGGATACTTTATTCCTTTTAACACAACTGCTGATAAAGCTCATTCGTTTTACTGCTCAAATCCCAAATGTAATTTCATTGTACGCATAGATCCTGTTATCGAGGTTGAATGATTAGTTTAATCGTCTTACATTAAAAATCTCCCACTCTCAGTTGAGGGTGGGAGATTTTTAATACAACATTTTTTATGTTGTAGAATTTGAATGGCAGGGGCAGAAGGATTCGAACCCTCGGCACGTGGTTTTGGAGACCACTGCTC
>ERZ791815.567-NODE-567-length-31675-cov-5.496521_pt1 | contig 31675 bp, 23 predicted proteins | sample MGYA00510302_ERZ791815 | MGnify/ENA primary metagenome ERZ791815 (study PRJEB30046, sample SAMN00791995) | human gut metagenome | study: EMG produced TPA metagenomics assembly of the A metagenome-wide association study of gut microbiota in type 2... | reverse complement strand
AGGTAATAACAAAGCCCCTGCTTGTGAAAGTCGGGGCTTTGTGCATAAAAAAAGAGGTGTGCATTTTGACACACCTCCAAGATAGTTCTTATTAAAAGACATGTTGAATTTATTTGCAAAAATGAGAAGATACAAACTGGAGAACTTCAGGCAGTACTGAACGCCAGTATCCCCAATCATGTTTTCCATTCTGCATTCTGAACTCATGAGGAATTTCCATTTTCTTCAAATCTGCATGTAGCAACACATTATTGGGTGATAAAGCATCGTCATCTCCACAAGAGATATACCATGATACTGTTTGCTTCTTTTCTTCCGGTAATTGTTTGAATAACTCGTAAACATTATACGGCTTGTACCATTCTACCAATTCTTTTTCTGTAATATTAGGGTATCTGGATTTTATGTAATTTTTTTCATACCCTCTAATGGCAGCACTTAGCGGACAAGAGGTAACAAACATCTCCGGTTGATGCAAAGCATAGAAAAAAGCAGCTCCACCTCCCATAGATGCACCGGCAATGGCACGGCTACCTTTCTCTGTACGACAACGATATGTCTTTTCTATATATGGAATAAATTCTTGAAAAAAGAAATCCTCAAAATTGAAATTATTACCAGGGTCGTTGAAGTAACAGACATGCCTATTCCCGAAATTTGCATCCGGTGTTACCACAATCATTGGAACAATTTTGCCTTCCTTAATGGCATTGTCCATATAATGTTTCAAATTGCCATAGTTAATCCATCCCTGTTGATTGGGAACGGTCCCTTTCGGACCAGCCGGATGGAGCAAGTAAAGAACCGGATAATTTCTTTCTGACGAGTTGTAACCAGGTGGTAAATAAATGCCATATTTCCGTTCTCCACGCAAAATTCCACTATTTAATGTCTTTTCATCATATACGGTCCCTTCATTTTGGGCAGATAACAACCTGCAACTTGCAAGCAAAACAGAAAGAAATAAAAAAATCTTTTTCATTTGTTCTATCTTTTAGATGGTTATACGTTATGTAATGTTGTAGACAATCGTGATAAAAACTCCTGAGCTTCGTCCATTGTCAGGCAAAGAGGCGGTAAGATACGAATTACATTGTTTCCAGCAACTCCGGTAAAAACTTTCTGCTCAAATAATAGTTTTTGACGAATTTCCCTGACTGCCATATCAAATTCCAATCCTATCATCAATCCTCGTCCACGTACTTCTTTTATATATGGCATTTTTCGGAGTTCATCTATCAGAAAATCACCTACTTGTTTGGCATTCACGACAAGCTCTTCTTTCTCTATAATATCCAATACGGAAATAGCGGCAGCACAAGCCAAATGGTTTCCTCCAAAAGTTGTCCCTAATTGACCATATATAGGTGTAAATTGGGGAGAAATCAATACACCTCCCATTGGGAAACCATTGGCGATTCCTTTTGCAACGGTGATTAAATCCGGGCGAATACCATCATATTGATGTGCGAAAAATTTTCCACTACGCCCATATCCTGATTGTATTTCATCGAGAATTAAGATTGTATCGGTCTTATTGCACTCCTGTTGCAGTATCTGCATAAATTGCGATGTAGGCAATTGGATTCCTCCTATTCCCTGTATTCCTTCTATAATGACGGCGCACACATCGCCTTTGGAAAGTTCCCGCACCAATGATTCGGCATCATTCAATGGCAGGTAGGTTACATGCCCGTTCTGATTAATAGGGGCTATAATCTTAGGGTTATCGGTAGCCTCAACCGCCAATGAAGTCCGACCATGAAAAGCGTTTTTAAAAGCTATGACTCGGGTTCTTCCATTATAAAAGGAAGCCAATTTCAACGCGTTCTCATTAGCTTCTGCTCCCGAATTTACCAGAAAAAGTTTATAATCCTCATATTGGGACATTCTTCCCAAACGCTCCGCCAACTCTTGTTGTAGTTCGTTTTTTACAGAGTTTGAATAAAAAGCCAATTTACCGGCTTGCTTGGTAAGGGCATTTATAAAGGAAGGATGCGAATGGCCTACCGAAATAACTGCATGACCTCCATAAAGATCCATATACTTGGTTCCTTTGTCATCCCATACAAAACACCTTTCTCCCTTGACAATGTTTATGTCAAAAACAGGATATACATCAAATGGTTTCATTGTTTGTCTCATTAAATTAGATTCTATGCCAGAAGTTCCAAAGCACCTTTGATCCTTTTCATGACTTCTACAATGTTCTCATCACTTGTCGCATAGCTGATACGAAAATATCCGGGTGCGCCGAAAGCGTCTCCACTGACTGTCGCCACGTGTCCCACTTCCAACAAGTACATCACCAAGTCTGTAGAATTATTGATTACCCAGTCTTTGTATTTCTTACCAAAAAACTTACTGCATTTAGGAAATAAATAGAAGGCCCCATCAGGTATGTTGACTTCCAGACCTGTGATTTCTTTTCCCAGTCTCACCACTAAATCTCTACGTCGCTCAAATGCCAAACGCATTTCTTCCACACATTCCTGTAAACCTCTATATGCGGCTTCTGCGGCTTTCTGGGAGATGGAACAAGGGCCACTGGTATATTGTCCTTGTAATTTAGAACATCCTTTTACAACCCATTCAGGACCGGCAACGAATCCTATTCTCCATCCGGTCATGGCGTATGCTTTGGATACTCCGTTGATGATGACAACCCGTTCCTTGATAGTTGGGAATTGAGCGATGCTTTCGTGCCTGTCCACATAATTTATATGTTCATAGATCTCATCGGATAGAATGAGTACATGTTCATGTTTGGCTAACACGTTTGCCAATTCATAAAGTTCTTGTCGAGAATAAACAGTTCCGGTGGGATTGTTGGGTGAACTAATAATGATTGCACGTGTCTTTGGAGTAATTGCGGCTTCCAATTGTGAAGGTGTTATCTTAAAATCTTGTTCTATTTCAGTAGGAACAATTACGGGTACACCTTCCGCAAGTTTTACCATTTCCGGATAGCTTACCCAATATGGGGCTGGAATTATCACTTCGTCTCCCGGATTCACCGTTGCCAATACAGCATTACAGACAGATTGTTTGGCACCATTTGAACATATAATTTGGGAGGCTGAATAGCTCACCCCATTTTCATTATTCAATTTATTCGCAATGGCTTCCCGTAAAGACAAAAAGCCCATCACGGGCGAATAATAAGAATAGTTCTGTTCTATGGCTTCGATTGCAGCCCTTTTAATATGTTCGGGAGTATTAAAATCGGGTTCTCCAATACTCATATTAATGACATCCACTCCTTTAGCCTTCAATTCTGCACTCTTTTGGGACATCAAAAGTGTAGCTGAAGGGGATAAGCAGGTTACATGACTGGAAACTTGATTCATATGTTCTCTGTTTTTTAGTTTAATTATTACTTTTATCCTTTCGACAAATCCAACAACTCGTATGGGCCTTTTTATTTTTGGGCAAAATTACAACTATGTCATTTTTTGCCTATTACATAATTCGAGAATTTATTTATATAATTTCTGTTATCTGTATTCCTCTCTAAATAAGTTGATAACTACATATTTGAATAGGCGTATCAAGGTTGTGCAATACTTTTTCGAGTTGTATTCCTTCTCGGTTATCATATTCATATCCAAAAGTGGCACGAATACCTTGCAATATGAATTGAGTGGCACGATCTAAGGCAATGGGTAGGCTGTCGCCTTGCAGCAAGGATCCGGTGATAACACTTGTGAAAGTATCGCCCGTTCCGGGATAATGGGCAAGCAAATAGGGGCAGGTCACTTTCCAATAACGATTGCCGTTGCGGTTGTAGGCATAGACGGAGGTTTTGCTCTTGTCTCCGACAACTGGAACGCCGGTAATAATGACTACCTCGGGACCGTAATCGGAAAGTTGGCGAAGGTAAGATTTCAGTTCCTCATCCGTATTCGTTTCCCGATAAGGGATGCCCAATAGATAGAATAGTTCCGTCAGATTAGGAGTGATGACATCTGCTTTGGTAATAAGATGCTTCATTTCATCAATCATGGACTCGTGAAAGTTGGCATAGAGTTGTCCATTGTCACCCAGCACCGGATCTACAACAACCAGATTGTCCGGCTGACGGAAGTCCTCAATGAAACCGGAGACGATGCGTATCTGGTGCGGAGAACCCAAATAGCCGGTGTAGAAGGCATCGAAATGCACCTTCAACTTCTTCCACTCGGAGATGATTTTAGGCATCTCATCCGTCAAGTCAAGGAAAGAAAATTCCGGATACTGGGTATGATTGGACAACACCGCCGTAGGCAGTGGACACACCTGGAATCCCATTGAGAAAAGAATGGGGATAACAACCATTAATGATACTCGTCCCAACCCGGACAAGTCGTGAACGGCAACAACTTTCTTTACTTTATTTGCATACATAAGGCTTTATACCGATTTGATGCTTAGCTCTGATAAAATTTTACGCATTGTTTCCATGGTCGTAATGCGTGTAGGTACCAAGGGAAGACGTAACCGGTTTTCAATCATCCCCATGGCATTGAGCATAGCCTTGATTCCAGCCGGATTTCCGTCCACGAACAAGAGCTTGAATAATTCGGTAAATTGGTGGTGAATGGTAAGGGCATTGGCATAATCGCCATGTAGAGCCAAACGTACCATACGGCTAAACTCACGTGGGAAAGCGTTGCCTATTACAGAAATGACACCTGTCGCCCCCAAGGTAAGCAATGGAAAAGTAATGCCGTCGTCACCTGAAATCACATCAAACCCGTCAGGCTTGTTCTTGATGATATCATCCACTTGAGTAATGTCACTGGACGACTCCTTAACGGCTATCACATTCTTGAAATCACGTGCAATGCGCAGGGTCGTTTCCGCTTTCATATTTGTACCTGTCCGGCCCGGAACATTGTACAAGACGATAGGCAGTTCGGTAGATTCGGCAATGGCTTTGAAATGTTGGTATATTCCTTCTTGGGAGGGCTTGTTGTAATAAGGTACTACTGAAAGAATGGCATCTACACCGGTGAAGTCCTCATTTTTCAGTGTCTCTACTACGGAAAGCGTGTTATTCCCACCTACGCCTAAAAGAATCGGGATGCGGCCGTTCACACGTTCAATAACCGTATGTCTTATTCTTTTTTTCTCCTCTTCGGTCAATGTGAGTGTTTCGGCCGTAGTGCCCAATACACACAGAAAGTCCGTACCGTTTTGTAGCAAATAATCTACCAAGAGGATAAGCGCATCATAATCTACGCTTCCATCTTCTTTAAATGGGGTAATCAATGCTACTCCCATTCCTGTCAAACGAGTTCGTGTCATATCTTCTATGATTTTTATTATTCTCTCAATACGTAATCACCGGCTTCTTGGATAACCATGTTCTGTAACTCTTCCAAAGTTTTCTCACCATTGGTAAATTCAACAATGGCTACCGATGGATTAAGAGTCACCGTAGCGCGTATTCCGTCCATTTTGTTCAATGCTTTTTCCACGCGCATACGACAATGGTTGCAACTCATACCTTCTACTTTAAATTCTTTTTTCATAAATTTTTCTGATAATGTTTCTACTTTCTCTTCAAGTTCTCTATCTTGCTCTGTAACGGATAAATTAACCGAAAAATCTGCATTTCGTATCTTCTTTTTTCTCAACCGCAGGCTATTGCTTACCACGCTGACACTACTGAACGCCATAGCCGCTCCGGCTATCATTGGGTTTAACAAAAAGCCGTTGATGGGATACAGGATACCTGCCGCTACAGGTACACCAAGCAGATTGTAGATAAATGCCCAAAACAAGTTTTGGCGGATGGTACGTACCGTTTGCTTGGACAATTCAAGAGCTTCCGGTATCTTTGTCAAATCAGAAGAAATAACAGTCATTTGGGCTACATCCATGGCTATGTCACTTCCGCTTCCCATGGCGATGCCCAAATCTGCTTGTGCAAGAGCTGCGCTATCATTAATGCCATCGCCCACCATCGCTACCTTTTTACCTTCTTCCTGCAACCGGCAGACGAAAGTAGCCTTGTCTTGCGGCAAAACTCCTGCTTTATAATGCTGTATTCCTGTTTTACGGGCAATCTCCCTGGCGGTAGTTTCATTATCCCCGGTCAACAAATGCACTTCAATATTGGCAGCTTTCAGTTCCGCTACAGCTTGTATGGAAGTTTTCTTGATTTGGTCTGTAATAGCAACGATTGCCAAAGCATTTGTGTCATCTGCAAACCAGATAACGGTTTGTGCCTCTGCCGCCAGATGAGTAAAGTTGTTGGACAGAACAGAAGAGATAGCAATCTTGTGTTCTTCCAGCAGCTGGCGATTACCGGCATAATAGGTCTTGCCTTCCGCTTCTCCTTTTACACCTTTTCCTGTAATGCTCTCAAAATGTTTGATTTCGGTCTGGCGAGTGTCCCTAAAATAACTGGTAATAGCTTCGGCAAGTGGATGCTCCGAGAGTTTTTCCAAACTATAAAAGATACTTTCTGCATTTTCTGACAGGTTATCCCATACCACCGTGCTAACCTTGGGTTTACCTTCAGTCACAGTTCCGGTCTTATCAAGTACAATGGTGTCTATTTTCTTGGCTGTTTCCAGACTTTCGGCATCTTTTATCAGAATACCTTTTTCCGCACCTTTGCCGATACCTACCATAATAGCGGTGGGGGTCGCCAAGCCTAAGGCGCACGGGCAAGCGATAATTAATACAGTAACCAAAGCCAGTAAGCCATGCGTGAATCCGTTCGTTCCGCCCAATATAACCCATACCACGAAAGACAATACGGCAATGGAGATAATAGTAGGAACAAAAATGCCTGCTATCTTATCCACTATTTGTTGCACGGGTGCCTTACTCCCTTGTGCATCTTGTACCATATGAATGATTTTAGCTAAAAGGGTGTCAGTACCTACTTTTTCTGCCCTAAAACGGAAACTCCCTTTTTGGTTGATAGTACCGGCAAAGACCTTTGAATCCCTATCCTTAGATACGGCTACCGGTTCACCGCTAAGCATACTCTCATCCACATAGGATGCCCCCTCTGTAACCACACCATCCACTGCAATACGCTCACCAGGTTTTACTACAATAATATTTCCTGGTCGGATTTGTTCGATAGGGATTTCCTTTTGTTCACCTGTAGAGGTGATAACGGTTACATTTTTAGGCTGTAATCCCATTAGCTTTTTGATGGCTGATGAAGTATTGCCTTTGGCCTTTTCTTCCAGAAGCCGTCCCAATAGGATGAAGGCAATAATGGTACTCGACGCCTCGAAGTAAACGTGCGGATGCCCCCCCCTTGACAGCCAGAACTCCGGGAAAAACAGGTTGAACAAGCTGAACAGATAGGCAATTCCTGTACTGTTTGCCACCAGCGTATCCATATTGGCACTGCCATGCTTCAATTGCTTCCAGGCATTGATGAAAAAGCCTCTTCCTAACCAGAAAACAACCGGAGTAGAAAGTAGCCACATAATTAGGTCGGCGTATGGCATATCCATGAAGAACATACCGATAATGATAATCGGTATAGATAGAATGATAGCCCACATCGTACGTAATTTGAGTGCATGGTATTTTTGATCGTGTACTGCTTCAACCTCTTCAAGCATATTGGGAGTTTGTTGAATCAACAGGTCATATCCGGCAGCCTGAACAGCTTGTTGCAAAACCTTGGGAGTACATACGGAAGGGGTATATACCACAGTGGCAGTACCAGCCGCATAGTTTACAATAGCCTTACTGACGCCTGGTTGTCGATTGAGTACCTTATCTATTCGTGTAGCACAAGAAGCACAACTCATACCTATGATAGGAAAGTTCTCTTGAGTTAGATTCTGATTTTCCATAAAACGTGATATTTTTTGATGTTCTATTTGGCTGCAAAGATAAGATGGGCTATTCTTCTGGTTGTTACAGAATTTAGGAATAAATTTATAAGATTGTATGCTAAAAATGTAGCGTATTCTCACTTGAAAAGCACAATCGGCTTGATGGTTCCATTTTCGTTGAACTCCATGCTGTGTCGATGCACATCTCGCAATGATAGCTGAAATTATCCTTCTGGTAGTATTTATTGATACGATGATAGACAATGTACCACTCATCCGCTCCCAAAAGGGGATGTGTCAAAACTAAAATGACTACTCCCCAAAGTTACAGATCGTAACTATAACACTTAAAAGGGTCGTATCAAACTCTGTATTGAGTAATGATATGACCCTTTCTTTAGTCTTTTTAGGCTGCTCAAATTTCAAATCATAAGTTCATCTTTTCAAAAATTGAGTTTTGACACAGCCTCACCATATATATCCTTCACCTTTTTCTCTTCAATGCAAGGTGCCCACGCATTGCCTTTTGCCCAAGGCACCAGGTCGGACTTCAAGTCAAGCATGATGCCTTCATCTTTCCACATCTTCAGATCTGTGGAAGAGAAGAAACCATATAGCATCGGGACCTGCGACAGTTCGCCCAACTCAGCAGGCTTACCCCATCGGTCAATAATGCGTTTTAACTCGTTTTGCGTGATAGGGATGATAGTACCGTGGCGCGGGTGGAAATTCATCTTCACCTCGCTGTCTATCACCTTGAAGTTCTTCAAGTCGGTGGTTTCTGTAAACTGGTACTTGCCTTTCATATAGACATCATACATCAAGATGTATTTATCTTGATGTATCAACTTGAAAATGCCCGCCCCCTCCACAGCCTCAGTGGTCTGCTGTTTGTAGTCGGGTTCTTCTTCCCACTTGCCGGAAGTTAGCGAACGGGTTTTGGCCATCTTGATGCCATTGCCGTGTCCTTCGGTCTTATAAAATAAGTGAAACACGCCGTCCTTGTAAACGATATCGCCATCAATGCACGACTTCCCGTTCTCGGGCAAGAAGAGCGGTTTCGGCTCGCCTATTAAGTCGGTAAACTCTTCGTTGGCATAGGCGTAATAAATCACATCGGCACCATTACCATACTTCATGGACCAATAGACCATGTACTTCTCTGCCTCGGGGTCGAAGATGGTCTGCGGTGCCCATACCCGTTTCAATTTCTCCTGACCGGCGTAGCGTTTTTGTATGTTGATGACAGAATGCGACCAATTCAACAAATCGGTGGATTTCAGCAACACCATAGCACGGTTGGAATCCCACCCATTGTCTGATACCATATCCGTTACTACCATATAAAATGTCTTGCCATCTTCGCAACGCAAGATGTGCGGGTCGCGTACACCACCCGTAGAGCTGATGACCTTCGAGTCGATGACAGGCTTGTTATTGTTCAGCGCCCAATAGCTGTATCCGTCTATGCTTACAGCATAGCATATCGCCTCCTTACTGATATGGTTCCCGGTAAAATATGCGAACAGGTAGGCTGCATAATCTTTTTTGTAAACCGCTTGTTGTTGAGGATAAACAGGAGGTGCGAAGAGAGAAAACAAGAGTGTCCAAATGTTCGCACAGATAGTGTTTTTTAATGAAGTATTCATCCTTTTTATATTAAGATATTCAACAGGTGTGAAAGTAATGTTATATTTGTTTCGCATATTGTAAGTGTATATTTCTTGTAATTAAAGATACGTAATTTGTTTGGAACCTTCATCCCCATATTTTTTTCAGTATTTCACCTTGACTGCCGAACGCTCATAACTTACCGGCATCGCCTTTCCGTTCACCTCCAACATGGCAGGACGATGCTTCACATTTCCGAAGGAAGCATGTACTTTGGGCTGTCCCTCTATCCAAAGCCTCATCTTCTTGCCCTCTTCCTTCTGAATAACAAACAGTTTAGAGAGGGAAGAGAAATAAGAGATATTGCCTCGCCTCAAAGCACTGCCATAACAGATGAAGAAATCCTTGGAGTCAGCGGGAGCAGTACCCTCGTCGTAGGTCACCGCAAACATATAAGCGTCCGTAAACCAACCGTCAACTTCTATCCACGAATTGCTGTGCATCAGCCTTCCGTCTGCCAACTGATTGATATACAAATCAGTCACTTTCCCCTTGTTCCAAATACGCAATCCAATCCAGTCCTTCCCCTCACGACGTTCCATCTGCGGAAGTTCCTTTTCAGCAGGAGTCTCTTTCAAAATAATAGCAGTTACTCCCTTGACCCGGTCGGTCTTTGCAGGCAAATGGAAAGAGTAATAGCTGTCTTTTCCTTTCAGATCTTCCGAAGGAGTCTCAACCACTTCCCAATAAAGGTCTTCAGGATAATCGTGCACGAAATCGGACTTGGCAAGCAAACGCGGATAGAGCGGACGAACCACCACCGATGAGTTGTCGTTCGTGATATTCAGATCAACACCCTGTTTCTTAGCCTCACCGCCCGGATGCCAGAGCCATTCAAACTGTCCGATGTCGTGGGTCTTCAAATCATCAATCAAGTAAATGACATTGTCCATCCACAGAAAATGGCGGAAGTTACGGCTGAAATTGTCTGAATAAGGACCTGTGCCGTTTGCCAGAATGTACCTCATATTCCCCGCATCCATCAGATAATGCAGGTATCCGCGCAAAGTGGATCCGTGGTACTGCTGTTCGCGCGGCTGTCCTTTTCCGTTGAACAGTACCACATTGTGCGCTTGGCTCTGGAAGAAGTAGTTGCGATAGGCGGGATTGGGATACCAGCAATTTCCGCCATCCTTAATGATATCCACTCCTTTGTGGAAAAGGATGAACGAATTGGCATCCGCATGAGAGTGGTTCCAAGTATGCCCGCACTTTACGGCAAGCATCGTGGCATCCTTTTCCCAAGAAGTACGCATCGTTGCCCAACCGAAATCGGCATACAGCTGCGACTTCTTCGCTTCGGGCAACGCAGGCGCCTTGCGCAAGTCGGGTGTATAGAGGAACCCCATCGGACGGTTGATGAAATAGCCGTCGCGGTGCTGCCCTTGCTCCACCTGATTGATGTACCACAGCATATCATCGCTCTTTATTCCCAAAGCATACAGCAACATCATGCTGCTTTCTGCTGCCACATTCTTATGGCTGTCACCAAAGTTAAGGTTGTACAGGATTCCAGTACGCGGGTAGCAAACTTGCATGAAGTAATCCGGTACTCTTTTCAATTCAGGTATCTCGGGTTGCGGCTTTTCCGGATTCATGTTCTTCCACGCCAAGCGGAACTGCAAAGCTTCCTGAATGCCGAAGTTGGCATAGTTCAGGCTCTCGTACATGCCGCCCGCCTCATCGAACGATTTCGGCTTCTGTTGCAACACATCTCCGGCAAAGCTGAACCATTCGGGCAACACTTCATTGAGAACTTCAGCTCCTTCAATAGCTTCGGGCAACTCGTTCTGCAAACTCAAAGCCAGAATGCCACCCATGCAAGCACAGGAAGTCCACCAGTTATGTCCCATCGAGTTCAGGGAATGAATACGGGCAGGCTCCAGCACCCAGTCGCCTAAACAAGGGTCAAGTGCCAGACGTTTCAGCCCATTCGCTATTTCTTTCCGTTCGGAAGAAGAGAGGTCGTTATAGACCACATCGAACGCGATGGCGGAAAGATATGCTTTATGTGCCAGTCCCAAATCGGCGGTCCAGACGGGAATGCGTGCCAGCATCTCCGTGCTGCCCCAGGTTTCCGCCCGAATGATGTCGAAAAGTATCTCCTTTACTTTATCGGCATACATCTTCTCGCCAGTCATCAGATAGGTCAAGGAGAGATAATCCAAACCTCGGATATCTTTTCCTGTCAGTTTCTCGTCTGCCGTTTCCTTCAGTTGTTTCCAGGCTTCGGCAAATTTCGGTTCATTTGCCATCCGCTGCTTCGCCTGCTGTATACGTTCGGGCGTATAAAGAAGCGAAGGATGCTTCACTCGTTGTGCATATCCCACAGTGATACACATAAAAAGTAAAAAAGATAAAATAGCTCGTTTCATTTCTATTTATTTTTAATAAGTTTCAGACCCGTTTCTTCTTAAAGAAGATACGAATCTGGCAATTTATCCACTCAATGATAAATGATAAAAGAATTAATTTAAAACCGGTACTAAGGTAAAAACAAATTCATAATCAGCATAAGGAAGGCGATATTGAGGCAACGCATACGCATCATTTCCCCAACTGGTCACACCACCCAATCCCGTTTGCATCTTGTCTATACACAATTCAGTATAATTAACCGGCATTATCTCCGAGTAATGACGTTGTTCCTTTGCCTCTCCATCATCCAACGATTCGATAGAGTAATGGAGCGCAGAGGCATAAAAGGGAGAATCGGCAATCACCTTCAAGCCACGCCCGCCAATTGTAGTCTGTCTCCACCAACGGATATCGCTCTTCGTGCCAGTCTCTTGCGGACGGATATAGGGATAGGCTTGTTCATCGGCAGTCTGAGTATAGATTCCAATAAAAGCGGAAGACTTCCTATCAGCATAATTTTCTATAGGTCCACGTCCATAATACGTGCTATACTCCATTTCTTCCGGCATCTGCATCCTCATTCCAAAACGATACATATCTGAAATTTGAGCATCTTTTGTCACTGTCATTTTCTGAACCACTTTTACTTGTCCTGTATTGCTAATATAATAGGTCAGATTCAATCCGGCTTGCACCTCAGGCATTTCGTAAACAGCACGTACCACTACAAAGTCACCCTCAACCATTGCATCCATCGACTTCAAATCAATAGTCGGATTTCTCCAGACAGAATAAGCTTTATGCACATTTCCCCCATAATCATTGTCCGTACCAGCACGCCAAAAATTAGGAACCAACACACCATCCTCTTTAAACAAAGACATTTTATTCACCTCATAAAAAGACAAATAACCATTCTTTTTATTGAAATCAATAGAAAAGTTCTCACCTCTTACTCGCAAAAAGCGAGCATTCTCCTCATTGATAGACGGCAGAACAGAGAGGCAATGATTATTCTTCGGACAATTCTCGAATACCGATTCACCAAACTCAAATGGGACTACTACCATTTGCGCCTTAGCCACTACATGTCCGGCCTGCAATACTCCTTCATTACGTTTCAGCATGAAATGGACGTTCAAAAGCACCTCTTTACCATTATCTATATGACTTAAATCGTAAGGTAAGGTAAAATTCTTTGTTTGCTGTACCGGCACAACAAGAGAATCTAAAATACCAGTCTGCACAGCCTTACCATCTACAAGTAAAGTCCATTCCAAAAGATACGCAGAAAGGTCACGAAAATAATTCTCATTATAGACAGCGATTATCCCTTTTGACAAATCAATTGGAGTAACCCAAATATTCTGATAGATATAACCGACTTCACTGGCATGCGGATTGGGAATACGGTCAGGATTTATCAAGCCATTATTACAGAAATTATTGTCACTTGCATCATAAGGGTTATAATCTCCTCCATATTTATAAATCATCGCACCATTTTTCCCGTTTCCACGCAATCCTTGATCCACGAAATCCCAAATAAACCCACCTTGGAATTTCGGATATTTACGAACCAAGTCCCAATACTCCTTGAAACCTCCACAAGAGTTACCCATAGCATGAGCATACTCACACTGAATTAACGGTTTCTGGTTTTTCTCATCACTACTTAAACAATACTCTTCACATCCTTTATGATTCAAATACATCGGACAGAAAACATCCGTATGTTTCTCCTTCTTGGCTTGCTCATACTGCACCAGACGACTACTGTCTTCTTGTTTTATCCAATCATAGCAATCTACAAAATTCGGACCGTCTGCTGTTTCATTACCTAAAGACCAAAAGATGATACTCGGATGATTGAAATTACGTTGCACATTACGCTGATTGCGTTCCATAAAACTTTTCCGAAAACGTCTTTCTACAGAGAGGGCATTTTTACTGAACCCTAATCCATGTGCTTCCAAATTGGCTTCCGCCACTACGTAAAGACCATATTCGTCACACAAGTCATACCACAAATTATCATCCGGATAATGGCACGTGCGTACTGCATTTATATTGTGCTGCTTCATCAACCGAATATCTTGAACCATCCGCTCACGAGAAAGTACATATCCATTGTCCGGATCCATTTCATGTCTATTGACACCCTTAAAAAGTACTGGTTGGCCATTTATCAGAACTTGGCTGTCCTTCAATTCTATCTTACGAAATCCTACTTTGATGGGGACTACCTCTATTACCTTATTTCCCTTTTTAACCGTAACCAGCAAGGTGTAGAGATAAGGTAATTCCGCACTCCATTTCTGCGGATTGCGTACCTGCAACCGATGTATGCTTGTCACCCCCATTTCCGAAGCTACCACTTTGCCAGAAGAGTCCATCAATTGCAAATCAGCATTCACTCCTCCTTCCATTGCCAATTCTATTGTAAGTGTTCCATGACAATAGTCTGCATCTAAATCCGGAGTTACACGTACATCTGTCAGTCCTATACCTTTATGACGTGCATAAAGATAACAATCACGAGCCACTCCACTCAGACGAAAGAAGTCTTGATCTTCCAAATAACTGCCATCACACCAACGGAAAGTCTGGAAAGTAATCAAATTTCTCTGTCCAGGCTTCAGGTAAGATGTCAAGTCAAATTCTGCCTCAAGTTTACTGTCCTCACTATAACCTACGAACTTTCCGTTCACCCACAAATAGATATTAGAAGTGACAGACCCGAAATGAGCGATTATCTGCTTACCATTCCATTCTGCAGGAATCACAATTTCTTTACGATAGGAGCCTACATGGTTATTTTCTTCCTGAACAAAAGGCGGATTATTCTTAAAACTCCCCTTCCAAGCATAATTCCAATTTACATAAAGAGGGTCACCGTAGCCGTTCAGTTCCCACATACCAGGCACAGGCATTGTATCCCATCCTTTATCATTATAATCAGTACGATAAAAATCAGTTGGACGCATGGACACTTCCTTTGCCCAGTTAAATTTCCAAAGGCCATTCAGCGGCATATAACGAAGAGAAACTTTCCGGTCGTCTTTTTTTGCTGCATCTACCGATTCATAGGCAAAATAGTTCGTACGCATCGGCAAACGATTAACGGCATTGACTTCAAGGTCTTGCCACTCTTTAAATGTCTGAGCCGTAGCAATTGTTACCGATGCCCATAAAGCATATCCAAAAATAAAATAAGAAAAAAGTTTTTTTATATTATCCATTTTATAAAATTTATCAAAACAAAAATTCGAGAAACATGAGACAACTTGAAAAGGATAGAGTTTTCATCTTTCTACAACATCATTTTTTCCAATGATTCTCTTCTTTTGTCAAATATTTAGTAATGTTGAACTCTACAGGAGCTTTTGAGACCTTCGCCATTCCTACCCGTATCATCCAAATTAGTTACATAAAATTTTTTTCACTATGCGGAATGGCAGATACATAGATAAATTTCCATATGCCATTCAGCGACTGATACCACGGAGAAGCTTCATAATCATCTGCCACAACATGCCGTTCCGATTCATATAACATAAAATCGGTATGCGGCTTTTCTTTGTTCCACTCATAGCGGACAGGGTCTTCCCACTCGTTCTGCTGCGCAAGCAGCATATTCATACTCCCCAATAAAGATAGGGCAAAAAGAAAATTACCAATGGAAGCAACGTTACCGGACTGTCCCCAAGAAGCGCGGAGTTTCAAGTTGCTCAACCAGTCGATATCCTTCATAAAAGCTTCCTCGGAAATACGCCAACCGGCACTGGCACCGAAAAAGTCCTGCCAGCGATTTTTCTTCACCAAACGAGAAGAACCATCATGACGCCAGCTTCCTTCCAACAGATACTTGCCTGCAAAATCGTAGTTAAAACGGCCTACCAAGGAAACGTATGCCCATTTGTAGGAACCTGCCTTAGCGTCCTTATGATTGACAACATCCGTAGTAGTATCATAAACGTTCAAATCGTCCAAAGAAACAGACTGGTTACTGGAACGATACATGCCTGTCACATAGTTATCGCGCAATTCATTAGTATTACCGAACATGGCCGATACATGATGACGGTCAAAAGTACGGTCGTAATTCAAGAAGAACTCATACAACTGATACATCGCACGCGTGTTGGTCTCCAAAAGATAATCCAATTTTGCATTCGAACCTGTACTCGCTCCATTTGCCGTAGAAGGTCCCGTTATCGGATTGGAAGAAGAAGACGGATAGCCATCAGCTGTTTCATAATAGGAATACATCTGTATCTTATGACTCTGTTTCTTTGAGTTCTCATGATATTGGCGAACGCTTCCTTTGGCAGAAACAGACAAACCTTTCAAAGCATCATGAATGAAACTCATATCCACCGTGGCCTTACCACTCAAACGGAACATATAAGAATTATTCACGGTCTTGCCACCATCAACCAGATGGGCAACCACGTTATTGCCACCAAAGTTAGAATAGAAATACTTGCCGCTTTCGGTATAAAGAGGGAAAATCCACATATCCTGCAAACCATAACCGATACCGTAAGTAGGAACATCGGTCTTCTTATAGTCATAAGACATATTGGTTTCCAACTTCACATACTTACCCAACTGATAGTCCGTATTGTTACGGAAATTGTACTTCTTCTGGCCGTCATAAACTACTTTAATCAAAGAACGGTCGTTAGAATAGCCCACAGAAGTTACACTCTTCAGATTTTCATTGCCACTTTGAATACTAAGATTCTGAGAGGTTCCCCAAGTTGTACCGTAAACCATATCTGCCTGATTGGCGTTCAACGGGTCTATGCGAAGCAAGTTAACACCGTTCCAGTCGAATGCTTCATTATTCATAATTCTTTCATAGAATTCATAGTCCCAGTTTTGGCTGCCGCAGGTCCACAAAGAGGGAGCACCGTTGGGATGATTCATGTCGTTGTAGTCCGCCATCAACATCATACGCGCCCATTCACTACCTGTAGCTGCGGGATACTCCTTACCTACGAAGTTGGCCGTTGCCGAGCCATTATAGGTGATGGTGGTCTTGCCTTCCTTGGCACGCTTGGTTGTTACCAAAATCACACCGCCTGCTGCGCGGGCACCATAGACGGAAGCAGCCGCATCTTTTAGCACGGAAATGCTTTCGATATCATTGGGATTCAATGAGTTCAACTCCCAAGCATAAGCATCCACACCGTCAATCAAGACCAGCGGATCGGATGAGTTTGCAGAAATACCACCGCGAATACTGATTTTAGCATTCTCTGTCGGACGAGAAGAGGAACGCGTAATAGTCAAACCTGGAATAGCTCCCTGCAATGCTGTACCCACGTTGCTGGCAGCACGGCCTTTCAGCACTTCATCTCCTTCAACCATAGCCACCGCACCCGTCAGTGTAGCTTTCTTCTGTGTACCGTAACCTACCACTACCACTTCATCCAGCAGTTCGGAATCTTCTTTCAGTACAATCTTCAAATCAGTTTCGTTACCCTTCACCACAACTTCCTGTGATTTATAACCTATAAACGAAACCACCAACGTGCCTTTAGCATTACTTAGATTAAATTTTCCATCAAGATCCGTAATAGTACCGTTGGTTGTACCCTTTACCTTCACATTGGCACCGATAACCGGTTCACCGGTTGCATCTACAACCACACCCTTCACTGTACCGTCCTGCAAAACGACCTGCACATCATAGGTATCGGCAAAAGCCGTCTGCGGATTAGCCGCCAGCAAAGCCGAAGCCATTGCCGCTGAGAACAAAATTCGTCTCGATGAGAACTTTAAGAATTCATTCTTCATAAACTTACAAATTTAAAATTAACTTTGTGTTATTATTAATCTCCCGCTAAAATTAAATGCACAGCCTCAAGTATTCGCGCACCTCCTTACGGCTGATAAAAAGATGGTTCTCCACCGTGCGCCGTGAAAGATTCAATTCTTCAGAAATGTCTGTGACTGATTTGTCCTCAAAACGGCTCATCACATAAATCTTGCGGCGTTGCTTCGGAAGGAGTGCTATCCGTCGCTTCTCACAAGCCAGCAAGTCAGCGGCCACCACACGAGACTCCACCTCGTCATGAGCTACCTTTACCACATCGTATATATAAGAGGTGACCTCCTGCTTCTTGTAATAGCGGCGCAGGTAGTCGTTAACCAAGTTGCGCGAAATGGTATAAATGAAAAACTTGATTGTGTCGGGACGGAGCATCTGCTTATAATCCATCAGATGGACAAACACATCTTGAGAAAGGTCTTCCGCTTCCTCCTTGTTGTTTACCTTATGATATATATATACAGGTAAACCGAAGAACGATAGCGTTCGTAAGAATCGGCTATCAATTTAGGGGATGTCATCGTATCGTTTCCCATGATAATTAGATTGCAATTATGTTTTTCATTCGATTGAACGATGCAAAAATACATTCTATTCCAACAACTGCAACGTTTTAGAAGGGGATATAAATCTCACCTAACCCTCTTAGACTGGAAAATAAAAAAGTCGCTAAAAATTAGCGACTTAAGAAAGTGATACTCATAGTCTCAAATAATAATTTGAGACTATGACAGCAGAAAATCTTCGATATTAGCAGGAGTAACGACCGTAAAACTACTCTCGGGATAGGCTTCTGCAAACTGTTTGGGATATTTATATTTGGCAGCCGGATTCCACTTGAACTCAAACGTAGATATTTTACCATCTTCCTCTTCAATATAATCTATCTCCTTCTGCTGCTGGGTACGCCAAAACCAGTAATTGCAGTAACTGCCTGAATAAGCGTTCCGCTTCAAACGCTCCGAAATAATAAAGTTCTCCCACAATGCTCCGGTCTCTTCGCGAGTACGACTTTCAAGCATAGAAAAATTGGCCAATACCGCATTCCGAATTCCATTATCATAGAAATAAATCTTCCGGCTAACCTTCAACTCATTGCGTAGATTTCTAGCAAAAGAGTTCAAACGAAAAATTACATAATTCTTCTCAAGAACATCAATATACCTGTCCACTGTCTTGGTATCCAGTCCCACCAACTGCCCTACTTCACTGTACGACACTTGTGAACCAATCTGCAACGCCAATGCCTGTAGCAACCTCACCAGTTTATCCGGCTTCCCAATAGAATCCAACGTTAGAATATCCTTATAAAGATAACTATCTGCCAATTCTTTCAAAATCAACTTTTCATCTCCTTGATTAGTCACGACTTCGGGATAATATCCATACACCAATCTGTGAGAAATCATCCGTTTCTCTTCCAGCAGATTGGTATGCTCCACCATTTCTCCGAATGATAAGGGATACATCCTATACTCTCGTTTTCTGCCCGTAAGCGGTTCATTCAGTTTAGAGGCCAATTCAAAAGAGGAACTTCCGGTCGCAACGAGCTGTACCTCCTTTATCTGGTCAGTAATGAGCTTCAGTTTTACTCCTACATCAGCAATGCGCTGTGCCTCATCAATCACTACATACCTCTTTTTGCCTATAATAGCCTTTAAACGAGTGGAAGTAGCCTGAGCGAATAGCTCTTGCACATCCGCTTCATCGCCATTCAGCCATAGCACATCTTGCGATGCTCCGAACATCTCATGCAACAGGGTTGATTTACCTACCTGCCGGGGACCCATGATGATGATAGCCTTTTCGCCACCAATCATCCCCTCTATTTTCCGTCTTAATATCCGATCTATCATAATTTTAAAGAGTTTGGTCACGGCAAAGATACAACTAACAGAAGAAAAAATCCACGAATCTTATAAAATTCATGGATTCGATTCCACAAATCTTATAAAATTCATGGATTCGATTCCACAAATCTTATAAAATTCAAAAAAGGACATCATTCCGTCCATCATTCGTTGTGTTTCCCTATACTCCGAATGTATTCATTCGGAGTGATTCCCATAGCTTTCTTGAAATAGCGGAAGAAGGAAGCACGGGAGCTGAAACCGCAAAGACCAGACAATGCCTCCAACGTATATTTGGAATACTCGTCTTCATTAACCAATCGTTTGAACTCGGCTATACGGTAGTCATTGATATAATCGTAATAATTGCGTTTCAGATGCTGGTTGAAAACGTATGAAAGCGTATGGGCAGAAGTATCAATGGCAGCAGCCAAATCGGCTATCTTCATATCGGGATGTTTGTAAAGTTTGTCTTTACACATCACCTCCTCCAGTTTCTCCAACAATCGACTGCACTCGTCCGGACTGACCTTTATGCTTTTGTATTTCTCTTCGGTAGTCTGTTTTTCAGCTACTTCCGCAACCGGAGGTACTTCGGGCACAACAACTGCTACTTCCGCAGCAGGAGACACTTCGGGCAAAACGACTGGTACTTCTGTCATCACCGGCGACATCGGTTGAAGAAGCTGTTGCTTCTTGCGCTTGAAGAAATAGGTACCGCCACCAGCCAACAACAGGACAACCGTACTTCCAAAAATCCATTTTCCCCAAGCTACTCCAATCCTCACCGACAACTTTGTCTCAGAATCCGGACGCCCCATGCGACGCACCTTGAACACATAGGAACCGGAGGACAAATCGTAATAGGTGACTTCCGAACTTCCCGTGACCGCTTTCCAATCGTCTTCCCTTCCTTCCAACTGATATTCATAGGACATATAAGAGGGGGACGAATAAGAGAAGTCGGAATAACAAAAAGTGACATTTCGCTCCGAAGCTTCCAATTCTACCCACGGAATACCACTGCCATCCGTATCTATCGCATGAAAAGAGGGTTTGCCGTTGATATATACATCAGTCACCTTTGCCGGATAGGCATCCGGCTTCTTCCTGTTCATACGTGCGACATTCAAGGAAATCAGCCCTTTGGAGTTTCCAAACCAGAAATTTCCTTCTGCATCACAAACCGGCGGACAAAGGGTGAAGATGGAATTGGGAATGCCGTCCACAAAATTATAAGGAATGAAATGGTCTTTCTTGTCATAATGGAACAAACCATTATTCGTTCCTATCCACAGCCAGCCGTTATGGTCTTCTATAATGAACACCCCGTCACGTCCTTCCAAAGGGGTTCCGGGATGCAGACGCTGGAAACTGTTCATGGACAAATCGGAAAAGAACAATGTGCCTTTATCGGGGAAGAAATAGAGGTTATGAACTGAATCCTCATAAACGACCCTGACCTTCTCGTTATGGATAAATCCTTCCGGGAATATATCTGTACGAATCTTCCCGGAAGAGGGATCCCAAATGCAAAGCCCGTTCTCCGTACATATCCATCCTTTATGGGTGGAGTCGAAATAGATTTCATAGACGTTGCCTTCGGGCAACCGGGAATTAGAACTGGTATAATGCGCCACCTGCTTGCCGTCTTTATAGCAATAAACACCTTGCGAAGTACCTATCCATACATTCTGTTCCTTATCTTGCTTGATGCAGAAGATGTGTCCCGTCATAAAAGGGCGCGATTTGCTCGACTCGAAGTCACGCAAAATCAATGTTTCAGGATTGAATATATACATTCCTCCACCATAAGTCCCTACATAATATTCGCCTTTATAAAAAAGAATACTGAATACCATACCCGCACGCATCTCGGATGCCGGGAAACTCTTGAACCTGCCCCTACGCTCATCCACATAAAACAGACCGTCGCGCGAACCTATCAACTTCTCATCTCCATGAATGAAAATGGCACGCACGGGAATGTCCTTGGAACTGAAATAAGGTGGAAAGGCGTATGTCGTAAACAGGTCATTCTGGTACAGCGTGTAGTCAAGCCCGTGCTAATAGAATCCCACCCAAACCAAACCGTCGCGATCGACCAACAGTGAATATACAGAATTGGAACGAAGGCTCTCGTTATTGCCGATCTCGTGGCGCAGGGTGTGCACCACTTTCCGTTGCTCTGTATCTATGAAATGTACTCCGTTGCCATCTGTTCCCACATAGAGCATCTTCTTGCCATCACCGGAAAGAGAAGAGATAATGTTACAACCCACTTCCACAAAATGCCCGAACTTTCCGGAACGGGTATCAAAGGAAACAATGCCTTGGTCCATCGTACCGAGATAAATGGTGGAACCGATACGGGTTATATTGCTGAAGGCACACACATGTTTGCCTTCTTCCACCACATTATGGTAGGCTTCCATTTTCCTGTCGGACAAGCGCAATGAGAACAACCCCTTCTTGGTTGACATCCACAACATTCCCTGTGGTTCATCCAAAGCAAACCCGGTGATGCCGTTCGAAGCTGAGAAAACATTCTCATCCAGCAATATCTGCTCCAGATTTCCCTTCTTGTACAAAAAAAGCCCTTTCTCGCTTCCGATGTAGAGAGTTCCTTTCCCGTCGTGCAACAGAGCATGCACAGCGCAATTCAGGAGGTCGGGCACCACCCGCTCCAAAGCGTTCAAGTCCTTGTTCAAACGCCACAGCCCCATGCCGTTCCCTATCCACAACCAATTACTCGCCATTTCAGCAATAGCATTCACACGCTTTAGTTTTTCATCGGGACCGGTTATCGGATAATGCCTGATATGGCTTCCATCGAAACGCTCCAAAGAACTACCGGTACCTATCCAAACAAAACCTAAAGAGTCTTTATAAAGAGCATTAACCAGTAAATCGGACAATCCGTCGCCTACCGATAAGCCGCGTAAAGTGTACGCACTGGGATGAGCCCATACGCAACATATCAGCAAGTTAAAAAGGAAGATATATCTTATAGTGTTTTTCATTTTGCTATCATCTTTTATTTCAATCGCAAATATAATGAAAAACATCAGCCTATCCTTTTTATTTACCCAAATATTTCATTTCGTCTACAGCCCGCACATGATGTGTTTTGCCTTTTATTGTAATCGAACAATCGGCAGAGGCTTCATAATACCAACCGTCTGATCGATGTTCCAGTAATACATTGGCTGGTTTGCCTGAATGAATCGTAATCCGAGAAGTTTGCAACAAGGTTCCATTTCCTATAAACAATATGCTCGCTTCTCCTGCCCTATTCCCGCACAAAGCATAGGTCGCTTTAGCCTTCATACCCTCCGTAATGCAAAGGTGGTTGGCATGGTCAGAAGAGAGGATGTAATCCGTGCGACCCTTCTTTTGTGTAACGCAAATGGCAACGTGGCTTCCCTCTTCCTTACATTCCACTACCGGAAACGTGACGGACTCAATCTGCCCCGATTCCTTGACCGAAGAGGGCTCATAGACTGCCACGAACGGACGGTTCCAGGCCTCTCCACCCTGCCGTGCCACGAAGGTGAGCGTAGGTTGTTCCTTGACGTTATAGGGCATACCCGGCGTGCGGCTATAACCTTCGGTCATAGGAGACAAGGCAGTAAAGACCTTACGGTCGGCTTCGCCCTTCATCCACAGGTTCATGGAGATGTCATCGCCGTCCGGCATATCAATGGTGAAAGTGGCCTTCACATCCTTGTCCGTCTCCGCGCTTTTTTTATCATACATATAAGAATAAGCATACAGGTGCGCCCCGGCAAAAGCAAGTTCTTCGGTAGGCTGCAAATCCAAATCAGCACCATCCGCAGTGGTCAGCGAAAGTGTCTGCCCCAGATTGTGATAGAAATAATCATGCATCTTATCGCCTCCTTGCACTTTACGGCTGCGGAAGATATCCACATAATAACCGGTCTCGGAACTTGTAGTGACAATGCCAGTTAGACGGGTCTGGTCAGCACCGCTCTCTGGTTCGCGGAAATAAACATCGCTGTAAGTGACAGGCACGAACGCCCCTTTCCTTGACAAAGGAGCTGGGAAACAGGCATTCACCCGAAAAGCGTGGTTGCTCTTCATCACCGGGTAGGCAGATATGCCGTCCACGCACACCGTGTTATGGCTGGGAAACTGGGAGTAGTACTCCGCATAATCTAACCCACTATATAGGTACTGACCGATACCGGCATCGGGTCCCAGCACATAGCCCTTTCCATAAAGTTCCATAGAGATGCCATTGGCATGCATATGATTGCCCTCGCTACCGTTCAATGAAATCATCAGACTATGACGAGGATGCATTCCGTTGCGCTGCACCAACCATGACACATTCGGGGCATAGAACAACAGCGACACATAATCTTCTGTCTTGCCGGCTTTTACCTCCGGATTCAACGCCAGCGGTTTGTCGTCAAAAAAGGAGTTGATGGAAGCACGGACATTCTTTCTCCCGGTTTCCTTACCGGCATCCGGATTCAGACACTTCAACAAAGCCGTAAAGTAATCCTCCTGCTCTTTCTTACCATTGACCTGTGCGTTTTCTATCATACGGGCTATCGGAGAGGTGTTCAGATAATCGGGGTGGGTATCACCGAATCCGCATATCATCCGGTTGGGGAACAAATATTGGGGAGTAGCGGCCACAGCTTTCGGAATAATGGGCAGTTCTTTGGTAAGGTCAAGACCCAAGTTCCGGTCAAAGAGATTAGTGAAGTTGGCGTAATCATTCAGCACCACCCCACTATAGCCAGGACACTCTGCCCAAATGCCAGTATTGGTGTCATAACCGTAATCGGCAAGCTTCTTCAAGCTCCACTGGCGGATGCCGGAACGGTTGAGAACATAATCAATATAATACTCTCTGCCCTTGCCATCGGCATAGCATTTATTATCTTCCAGCACCATACCGATATCCATCACATAGCGTGCCTGCATCAGGTCCCAGTTGTTATGAGGGACGCCATTGGCAATGATGTTGTCTGCCCATTTCTTGAAAGCACCGGCATAGATGTCCTGTTTATCGGCATAATGGCTGCGCAAATAGCTGTAGATAAAATCGTAGAGCGGAACAATCTCTTTCAGAATATCTTCGTGGATTACCTCAAAAGAACTCATGCCAACCAATGTCTGCTGATGCCCATGGTTCAGGTCGATGGGGACATTGCGATAGTAGATACCCTGCATATAGGTATCGAACACTCCGGCTGCCAGCTGCGCATATTTTTGGCCGCGTCACGGGCAATCCCCATAATTTCGCGGTTCAGGCTTTCGATGTTACGACCGGTCTTGGAAGGATGTACACGCTCCAAAGGGCGTTTGAGCAAAGTGTTGTTACAGAACGTGACATTGCCGGCCTCGTCATCGTCGAACGGTACCACCTCTTCCAGCCTGGGACGGCCATGCGTGGCGAACGTCCCTCGCGTACCGGTATAGCGCACCGTAGGAACAGGAGCCTTCCCGCCACCCGCATGGTCGAAGGTTTCCCCCTTTACATATACCTCCGTAGCGTGCGACTTCCAGTACATGGCAAGCCGCGAAAGCAACCAGTCCGGTTGCGCATCGGTCAGCCGTACATAAGTATCAGCCTTGCTTTTCAGCTTTCTGAACACTTCTTTCGCCCATGGTTTATCATTTATCAACTTCAAAGTTGCCTCCTTTCCATCGGCATCAGTCAGATAACGAGGATGCCCTTGGGGCAGATTCATAGACTGAGTATTGAGTTGTGCCTGCAATAATGTAGAAAAGGAAATTGCTATTAATAAAAGAATCTTTTTCATAATATCTATCTTTTTCTTTTAAATACGCATAACCTGCTCTTTACACTTAGTCAGTTTAAAATTTTATTCGAAAAAAAATATTCAAACTTGCTTGAATTGCGGAAATGAAACTTATATCTTCTTATGGAAACAACTCTCAATTTAAGCAAAAATAAAAATTAAGCAGGAACTTAGACTTTTTATGTCTCGCAAAGATAGCGATATTTGCTACTACTGATACTACGTTTTTGGGAACACAGAACTGGACAGCCTAGTTTATTGATATAATAGATGTTTTCAGTAGGTATTTCAATAAAACTATTGGTACAAACAGTTTCCCCTATAATCAAAGATAAATCAAATCCGTATTGTCACGGGTGTTCCAGCTTCGCTTTCCATAAGTATTTTCCTTGCGACCGAAGTCGCCGAAAATACTTATGGAAACAAACACCCGGACAACGGGTTTGATTTGAAAGAAGATTATAGGGGCTAACTGTGACCGACGTGACGCATAGACGTTGCATATTACAAGCATAGGATATGTGGCAGGAGAACCATTTCTTTACCGGAAATCCATAACTATTCCCATTACACACTAAACAACCTAAAACAACCCGGTGCCGGAATATTATTTACCCATGAAAAACGGGGACTTCAGTTCCCTCTGTTCTGCATAGCAGTCTGCCTGCGTGTACCATTTACACCTTCCGGTCGGTTCTTTCCTTTCGGAATCGGCTTTTTCTATTTTTGACGAAACTTGAATTTACTTTCATTTTTCCTCTTTATCGGTAAGCGTCTCCGCGATGACGCAAAACAATGTAAAATAGTCCTATTAAGATACACAAAAGCACTTGATAACGATAATGTTATCAAGTGTAATTAGGTCAGACAAGAGTAATCCTGCTGAAAAGTATAATTATGATTTATGCCACTTGTCAGGCAAAAGTTCCCGATACGCTTCAATAGATGCAGTAGGTGGTAATGTTGCCGAACGATTCATTATATCAGAGATATACTCGAAGAAATTTATCCCTCTTTGGCGGCATGAACATGCCAGTGAATAATAAATAACAGCCCGGTTTGCCCCGGCATGGCTTCCGAAGAACAACGAATTGTGCCGCATAAGTGATATGCAACGATTAACCCGCTCGATGGCATTATTATCAAGTTGGTAATTTGGTGAGGTAAATATATTCCATATATCCGACATTTCGTTCTGCATATACGTAACGGCTTCATAAATATCGGAATCAGGAATGTAACCGGGGCGTTTTGTAATTTTGGAAAGCTTTTCTTGAATCTCATCAAGTATCGGCGGAGCGTATTTTTGTCGGAAACGTAGTTCTTTTGCCTCGGTCCACCCATCCACTCCAATTGTATGAAGGTGATTGTTGTGATAAAGCCGGTTAATGAGGCTTACAATCTCCTCCGCATCGGGATCTTTTTCGCAATCCTTGAATATTCTTTTTATATGCTGGAGGCATGGCAGCCTCATTATATTCGGAAATCCTTGTTTCCCCAGTTTACGATAAGCGGTCAGACCGTCACTTTGAATAGTTCCTTTATAGTCCTTCAAAAAATCAAAGATAATTTCCTCTTTTCTGGAACCGTCTTCATAGAAAAAATAAACCAGTCCCAAATTATGAGCTACCGCCACCCAGACATAACCTTTTTTGACATGTAGACCGTTCTTGCCGGGTTCTTTAATGAGGACTTTGGCGTAGGTCTCGTCACATCCCATATATTTGTCTGATAAGACAGCCATGCGCATGGTATTGTAAAGATTGTCAAGAAGTACTGCCGCTTTCTTGAGCAGGTTATGCGCAGTCGACTTGGGCAATTCAAATCCGTTGTCCTTGAAATATTTAACGATACGCTCCACCGGCATTGTGTACATATAGCGTAACTGCGCCATTCCCGCAATGAACGAACCGTCATAGTTGGAATTGAATAACGGCTTGGCCGGAAGCTTACCGGAATATACCGTACCGTTCTGGCTGTAGAAATATTGCCGACGTATGCGCTTGATGAATTTCCCCGGTATATATTCATAGGATATGGAATCCCTGAATTTCATAAAACGGGCCAACACCGGATTAAAATCCTTGTCCGTGGGATACAATTCCTCCATGACAGTCTCAATATCGAAATATTCCTTACGTTTTACGCCGTTGTTCCCTCTTTCTTTGGGAGCATAGGCACTCTTGGTCGGAGAAGAGGAGGGCATGGTTTTATTTTCAACTTCCGAGGAGGTCATAACGGATGGTTTGTGCTTTTCAGACTTGTTGGATACAAGCTTTGACAGCCCCTTGTTTATCCTCTTCTGCTTGTTTACGTCCGCATCCTTTTCCAATAATGCTTCCTGCATGGATGTTATGGTCGACATCAGTTCCTCGCGTTTAAGATTGGCTATGGCGAGTTCAGTCCGGAGTTCCTCTATGGTCTTTCCCAGGTCGTCAATGCGCGCCAGCAAGACCCGGTTGGTCTCGTTGGCGACATCCAACTGTTGTTGTAGAACCAATGTAAAATCAGAACTTTTCATACCATAAAAATAATGAAAAAATCTGATTTTACCAAGCGGATTTTGATATTATTTCTTTGTATATCAAATAATTATCATTTGCTACAGGCAATTCTAAAGCGTTTTTTAAAACGGAGTTCTTGAGCAGTTATCCCTCGCATTATGAAATAAAACGTGTACCAGTCAAGTTCGTACACGCCTTTTTCCGTGCTATAACGAGGAAGGTCAAAAGTGCCTCTTGTGAGCCGTTTATAATATAGGATAAAACCGTCTCCGTCCCAACGAAGAAGTTTTATACGTTTCCGGTCATGGGAAAAGAATACAAATATATCTCCTGAAACCAATGAAAGTGCAGGATGGGTATAAACCAGTTTGGAAAGGCCGTCAATACCATAACTCATACGGACAGGTTCCGGAAAGAAAAAGTACCGGTTGTTTTCTGATAGTTCAAACATGGTGTCGGGAGTATTTATTTTCGTCTTTGGTCTTTATCATAAGTATACAGGAATGTACACAATTCTATGACAGAGCATTCCTCCACATGAATGCTCTTCCCGTCAGGACAGCTAATAGTCACTCCTCTGAACATATCAGAGCGGGTCCCACCATTGGGCCGGAACTGAACCATGACCATGGAAGACTGCCGGGGAATCTTCGCATTGAGGCTTGCTGCCTTTTGCAATTGTCTGACGCTAACCTTCATAAATCTCATCCAGCGTAACATGTCATAATAACTTGTTCCCATTCTGGCGCAATGAACTTTCAACGAATAACGTGGATTGGAATCCAGCTCTTTCCGGTATGTATCCAGTGTCTTTCCGAATCTTGCTTGTGCCTTGTCCCCGTTGGAAGGGTGCGGAATATAAGGCTGTCTGCTGCCTTTGGGAACCTCTATGCCTTTGGCTGCACATATTTGCGCCCGTATGGAGAAAAAATCCATATTGTTAATTGCCAGCCAATTCGCCATTCCCCTATAACTGATATTGTGCCTTTCACAAAAATCAACGAAACGTAGATTAATATCATTATCAAGTTCAGTCTTCAAGAGTCCGAGGCTGTTTAAGTACAATTCATTTGAATTTTGAGGCAGACCGGTCTTCAGGCGTACTTCATTGCATAGTCTGGTGAAGCTTCTTCCGGTGGTTCGGAGCCATCTGTTAAAATGGTCATAATTGATTGAATGCTTTTCGCAGAACGATACTAAGGATTTTTTAGGATCTTGAGCCAGTTCTTCTTTTAGAACTTCCAACAATGTAGGATATTCCAAGGGAATCGGGTTGGGATTTTCTATTACCATGATTCGTTTTTTTATTGATTTATGCAAAAGTAAAAGTCGTTTTTGAGATGCGCTATACGTCATCGCGGAGACGCTTACCTTTATCCGACATCCTTTCCTGACATTTGATGACATCCGATGACACGTGATGTCACCTTTTTGAAAATCAACGTTTTATTCAAACTCTTCTTCTACTTTTGGACTGTCAAATGAATCTATTAACTCAAAAACGTAGAGAATATGGCAAAGAAAAAAGGCAATCAGCAAAAGTCTGGGCAGTTCCAAGAACCGGAGGTAAAAAGCAACGGGCTTCCTGTGGAACAAATCACCGAACTGATGTTGGTCCACAACAAGAACGACCCGAAAGCCGGAGTGCAGGTGGTCAGCGAAATCGGCAAGGACGGGAAAGTAAAGACGGTTCCGGCTGACGAACAGAACGAGAATTCGTTCCTGAAATTCGACAAGAATTCGAGCATCCTCGAAAACTTCATCAATAATTTCTGGAGCCAGTTCAAGAATCCAAGCCACTTCCGCCTGTTTCGCATGAGCATCCACGACTACAAGATGAACAAGCAGGCCATTCAAGATATGGTGGAAGGCAAACAGACGGACGCAGTGAAGAAGTTCCTCGAACACTACGAAATCCGTCCTATAGAGAAAAAGGAGGAACAAAGTACGAATCAAAAAGAAGAGACGACAATGGGAAAGAAAACAAAACCACAACCGCAGGATCCCCTGCAGCCGAGTGAAGTGCAACAGGCAGCGCAAGGACGAGAACAGCAACCTGCACCGCAGCAGCAGGGACAGGACGCTCCCCGCTACCGTTACAACGAGAACATGGTGGATTGGGAATCGCTGGAAAAAATGGGTGTTTCCAAAGCCTCGCTCGAACAACAGGGGTTGCTGGACTCCATGTTGAGAGGCTACAAGACAAACAAGCTGGTACCGCTTACCCTGACTTTGGGAGCGGCAACGGTAAGGATGGATGCCCGCCTCTCAGTGATACCCATGCAGGACGGACAGGTCGGGCTGGGTATTCACGGCATCCGCAAGGAGCCGCAACTGGAACGTCCTTACTTCGGGCATATCTTTACCGAAGAGGACAAGAAGAACCTGCGCGAGAGCGGGAACATGGGACGCGTGGCGGAACTGAACCTGCGCGGCGGTTCGACCGAGCCCTGCCTGATTTCCATCGACAAGATTACCAACGAACTGGTGGCGGTACGTCAGGAACATGTCTATGTGCAGGATGAGGTGAAAGGAGTCAAACTTACGCCGGAAGAAATACAGACCCTCAAAAACGGTGGACAAGTATTCGTGGACGGCATGATGTCCAGCAAGAATACGGAATTCAGCGCGACACTCCAGTACAGCGCGGAGCGCAGAGGATTGGAGTTCATCTTCCCAAAAGACCAGATGTTCAACCAGCAGTCCATCGGCGGCGTACAGCTTTCCCCCACGCAGATGAAGATGCTCAGCGAGGGGCACACCATCCTGGTGGAGGACATGAAGCGCAGGAATACGGACGAGGTGTTTTCCGCCTTCGTCACCATCGACAAGGTGACAGGCCGCCCGAACTACACCCGGCACAATCCGGAAACCGGCGAGATTTATATCCCCAAGGAAATCTGCAATGTACAACTCACGCACGAGGACAAGGAACAACTCCGAAAAGGACAGCCGGTTTATCTGGAAAACATGGTCAACCGCAGAGGCGAGGAGTTTTCTGCCTTTGTCAAATTGAATCTGACCACCGGGAATCCGCAATACTCCCGGACACCGGACGGTTTCAACGAACAGCAAGCCCCGCGCATCCCGGCAGAGGTTTACGGACATGTGTTTTCTGCAAAGGAGAAGGCAAACCTTCAAGACGGTAAAGCGATTCTGGTATCCGACCTGAAAAACAACGGCAGATCGTTCAGTTCCTATCTGAAAGTCAATGCCAATACCGGGCAGTTGCAATATTTTCAGGAAAATCCGGATATCCGCCGCAACACGTCCCAACGCACCTCTCAAACGGAGAGTTCACAGCAGCAGGAACAAAGACGGAGTGCAAGGCAAGCCGTGTAAGCCATGCCGGAAAAGAAAACAGATTTTACCCAACATTCAATCCACGAAACGTATGAATACGAATCAGAACAATACCGCCTTATACAGGGTGGAAGACATCGACTGGAACGCCCTGGAGTCCGTCGGTATCAGCAAGGGACAATTGGAAGCAAGCGGCAGCATGGAACCACTGCTTCAAGGCAAAGAGTCGGAAGTGATGCCCCTGAAACTCAGGACTCCGGTCATAGACCTGAACATGGACGCCACGCTGAAACTGGTGCCTGACAAAGACGGGAAGCCGATTTTGGAAATCAACGGAATCACTCCAGAGAATCCTCAAACAACGTGATGCAATAAAACAAGAAAAGTCCAACCGCCTCCCTGTGCCGTGACCGATTGCGGTGCGGGAGGCATTAAAAAGGAAAAAGAATATGATCGCAATAGTGACTGACAAATTATCACGAGTTATGATAACTTTTCTTATCACAAGTAAATTATTATCCAAAGCTATAAGCTAATACACCAAATA
>ERZ791815.557-NODE-557-length-32065-cov-9.701406_pt1 | contig 32065 bp, 26 predicted proteins | sample MGYA00510302_ERZ791815 | MGnify/ENA primary metagenome ERZ791815 (study PRJEB30046, sample SAMN00791995) | human gut metagenome | study: EMG produced TPA metagenomics assembly of the A metagenome-wide association study of gut microbiota in type 2... | reverse complement strand
ACGATGCCACCATGGAGATCGTGCAGCAGGTGCTGGCCGGTAAGGTGAACAAGGACCTTGTGGCAAAGCTGCGCGGGCGCGGCGTGGGTCTGTGCGGCATGGACGGACAGATGCTCCGCTGCACTGAGCTGGACCCCCAGCTGGGCCATGTGGGCGAGATCGTCCATGTGGACGCCACCCTGATCGAAAGCCTGCTGGACGGCGGCTTTATCCCGGTCATCGCCACCGTGGGCATGGACGACCTTGGGCAGGCGTACAACGTCAACGCGGACACCGCCGCGGCGCAGATCGCCATTGCCCTCAAGGCCGAAAAGCTGGTGTCCATGACCGATATCGCGGGTCTGCTGCGGGATAAGGAGGACGAGACCACCCTCATCCCCGAGGTGGAAGTGACCGAGATCGAGGGCTACAAGTCCGCCGGCATCATTGCGGGCGGCATGATCCCCAAGATCGGCGGCATGGCGGATGCCATCTATCAGGGCGTGCACGAAGCAGTCATCATTGATGGCCGCGTGCCGCACTCCATCCTGCTGGAACTGTTCTCCGACCGCGGCTCCGGTACCCGCTTTTACCGCCGCAGCCACCGCGAATAAAAAGATTGCGCAATCGCCGGCGGAAAGTTATAATAAAGGCAACGAAACCGCTCCGCTGCTGTACGACGGTTGGCATAATGCAGATGCTATTATTTTAGCGGGCTCGCCCTCTCAGTCATCGCTGCGCGATGCCAGCTCCCCCAAAGTGGGAGCCCTTGGCAGTCCACGCAAAGTTCATCTCTTTGCCAAGGCCTCTCCCTTTGGGAGAGGTGTCACCGTAGGTGACGGAGAGGGCGAGGACGCTGCCCGTGTGCAGCAATGTTCCGAGCGTCAGCCGCAAGGCTTTGCGCAAGAACTCCATGTTACAGGAGGTACACCTATGGATTCTGAAAAAGTCATCAAGCGGGACAACGAGTACGTCCTGCACACCTATAACCGCAGTCCCATCGTGCTGGAAAAGGGGCACGGGCTGTACGCCGAGGGCCCGGAGGGACAGAAGTATCTGGACTTCACCAGCGGCATCGGGGTGAACAGCCTTGGCTACTGCGACCTTGCATGGGCAGAAGCCGTGTCCCAGCAGGCACACAAGCTGCAGCACACCTCCAACCTCTACTATACCGCGCCCTGCGGCAAGCTGGCGAAAAAGCTGTGCAAGCGCACCGGCATGAGCAAGGTGTTCTTCGGCAACTCCGGTGCCGAAGCCAACGAGGGCGCCATCAAGGCCGCCCGCAAGTACAGCGTGGATCATTACGGCAAGGACCGCTACAACGTCATTACGCTGGTCAACAGCTTCCACGGCCGCACCCTTGCCACCCTGACCGCCACCGGGCAGGAGGTGTTCCACAACTACTTCGGCCCCTTCAACGAGGGCTTCCAGTACGTCCCGGCGGGGGATATCGAAGCGCTGCGGGAGCTGGTGGACCGCCACACCTGCGCCGTGATGATGGAGCTGATCCAGGGCGAGGGCGGCGTGATGGCGCTGGACCCGGAGTATGTGCAGGCCGTGCGCGCTTTGTGCGACGAAAAAGACCTTGTGCTCATCGTGGACGAAGTGCAGACCGGCGTAGGCCGCACCGGCACCTTCCTGTGCTGTGAGCACTATAACCTCAAGCCGGACATCGTCACCCTTGCCAAGGGGCTGGGCGGCGGCCTGCCCATCGGTGCGGTGCTGATGAATGAAAAGGTAGCCGAGGGCATGACCCCCGGCACCCACGGCTCCACCTTTGGCGGCAACCCGGTGGTATGCGCCGGTGCCAACGTGGTGGTGGATCGTCTGGACCAGAGCTTCCTTGCACAGGTCAGCGAGCGCGCCGTACAGCTGCGCACCGGCTTGGCAAAGCTGCCCCACGTCAAGAACATTTCCGGCATCGGCCTGATGGTGGGCATCGAGTTCTTTGACGTGCAGGCTGCGGATGTGCTGGCTGCCTGCCGCGAAAAAGGCTTGCTGGTGCTTACCGCAAAGGCCCGGCTGCGTCTGCTGCCGCCGCTTACCGTCTCGGAACACGAGGTAGACATGGCGCTGGACGTGCTGGCCGAGGTGCTGGGCACGATGGAGCCGACCGCTCCGAAGGAGCAGGCATGAAAAATCTGCTGAAAATGAGCGACCTTTCCCCCGCCGAGCTGACCCATATTCTGGATGTGGCCGACCAGCTGAAAGCGGACTGCAAGGCAGGCCGCACCGCGCCGCTGCTGGCGGGCAAAAGCGTGGCGCTGCTGTTCTCCAAGGCATCCACCCGCACCCGCACCAGCTTTGAGGTGGGCGTGTATCAGATGGGCGGCCTTGGCAACTACATGAACACCGCCGAATTGCAGGCCGGGCGCGGCGAGCCTTTGCGGGACACCGCCCGGGTGCTGGGGCGCTACTACGACTGCGCCGTCTGGCGCACCTACCGCCAGCGGGATTTGGAAGAGCTGGCGGAGCTTTCCGGCATTCCGGTGATCAACGGCCTTACCGACTACGCCCACCCCTGTCAGGTGCTGGCTGACCTGATGACCATCCGGGAGCGCCGGGGCACGCTGGCAGGGCTGAAACTCTGCTTTGTGGGCGATGGCAGCAACATGGCAAACAGCCTGATCGTGGGCGGTTTGCTGGCGGGGATGCAGGTATCCTGCGTCTGTCCCCCGGGCTACCGCCCGGCAGCGGATGTGCTGCTGTTTGCGCAGCGCTACGGCAGCGCCTTCCACCTGACCACCGACCCCGCCGAGGGCTTGCGGGATGCGGACATTGTAGCCACCGCCGCGTGGAACACCACCGCCCCCGGCACGGCTGAAAGCGAGCAGCGTCTGCGGGATTTTGTGGGCTTTCAGCTCACCGGCCGTCTGCTGGAAAACGCAAAGCCGGGCGCGCTGGTGCTGCACTGTCTGCCCGCCCACCGGGGCGAGGAGATCTCCACCGCCCTGTTCGAGCAGCACGCGGACGAGATCTTTGACGAAGCGGAGAACCGTCTGCACGTCCAGAAAGCCGTGCTGGCGGTGCTGCTGGCGGGCAAATAAGCGGAAATTATACTTTATTATTGCAGTTCCGAAACGCCTGCGGGCGTTTCGGAACTGCTTTTTTACGGGGGATTACCCCCTCAGTCTGCTCACTGCGTTCGCAGCCAGCTCCCCCAAGGGGACGCCTTATGGCAATGCCGGAAACTTTGCCGCCACTGCTGAAGCCGTCCCCTTGGGGAAGGTGGCTTGACGCGAAGCGGCAAGACGGAAGGGGTACTCCCGGGCAAAAAGCTTTGCCCTTTAGCCAGAAACTTTCCCGCCATGCCAAAGGCTCCCTCCCCGAGGGAGCTGGCAAAACCGTCAGGTTTTGACTGAGGGAGTCAAGCTCCCCCGTATGGTGATTTTGCCCATATTTGTGTACCAAATTTTGGCAGATGCGGCGGGCAAAAATGCTTTATTTCCATAAACTTTAGTGTTATACTCAACTTGGCCTTTTGTCCGTTCCGGTTGTTCCGTTTGGGAGGACAGCCGGGCAAATCGATCAACAAAGGAGAGGATATCATGAAAAAACGCATCGTGAGCATGATACTGGCGCTCAGTATGGTGCTCTCCATCCTCCCGGTATCTGCATTTGCAGATGCTGGGACGTCTGCTGCGGCAGCAGAGACGACAGCTGCCGGTACGAACGAGGAAACAACAAATCCCGTCGTTACGATCAAGATCGGCGCGGACGGTCTGCCCGAAGAGCAGTCCGGCACCGGCTGGAGCTACGACAGCTCCAACAACTGGCTGACCATCACCGGCGTTGAAAACGCAAAGAAAGAGTACGTTTTTGATGGCGATGCCAGCTGCAAGGTGGCCATCGCGACTTCCAGCAATGAAGTATATCTGCGGGACGGCGTGGTCAATGGCCAGCTTTGGATCAAGAACCCGAATGCCTGTGTTCTGGGCGGCAGCTACGCCGAAGCAGTGCTGGAAAACGGCACCATTGACGGCGGCACCTACGGTAAGCTGACCGAGAACGGCGGCAGCGTTACGGGCGGCTACTTCAAGGATATTTCCGGCCTGCAGTCCGCTACGCAGCAGCAGGCACACAAGCTGATCCTGCCGGAGGGCTGCACCCTGAACGGCCAGCCGGTGACCGGGGATGTGTATATGCTCAAGCGGTACAGCGAGCACAACCTGAAGCTGGAGGTGCGGTACGCCCCCGGCTGCGTTGCATGGGCGGCAGCAATCGGTGGTATGTCCGACATCCGCTCCCTGCCTGTAGGTATCAGCAACGTCTCCTTGGACGGCTGTGCCACGGTTTCCATCAGTGCAGACGGTACAACGATCTCTGCCGAGGTCAGTATGTTCCCGCCGCTTTCAAAGAGCAACGCGCCCATAGCACTGACCCCGATCCCGTCTACGGATAAGGAACTGAGTTTTACCGGTGAGGGTACGCCCGATGTGAACGAGGTGCCCCATGTGTACAGTCTGGACGAGGGCATGGATCAGGTCTGCGTATACTATGGCAAGGGCTGGACTTATACCTGCTACCCCAATGTCGCCAGTGCGACCGGACAACTGAAGCTTGGGGATCAGGGCGGTAAGGTGATCGATTTCAGCCAGCTGAGCGCAGTGCCCATCAACTGCTCTGTCGAGCTTTCGAATGCTACCGTGACCGGCGGCATCATCCGTCAGGCTAACTTCAGAGATGTCACGATCGAGGGCGGCACCTTTGATTACCTCTCCTGCATGGGCAAGTGCACCATTTCCAAGGCAGTGGCCCAGAGCTTCAGCTTTGACAGGTATGGCAACCTTGCCATTTCCGACACCGTTCTGTGCAATCTGTCTGACGGCAACGACATAGGGAATGCGCTTGCCGTTGGGCAGCAGCTCAGCAAGCTGACCGTGCGCAACGGCGGTGTGACTGCGGTCAACGGCAGAGACCTGCCCCTTTCTGTCAATACCATCTATCTGGTGGGCAATGCCAGCGCAGAGCTTACCCTGAACACCGATGTGTTCAGCATCAACGGTGCAGCGGCCAACAGCTACAATGCGATGACCCATGCCGAGGGCAATGTACTGCATATCACCGGCAACAACGATGGCAAGGAGATTCTGGTAAATCAGGCTGGCGATGCCAGCAACCTCAAGCCCCTGCGCATTACCGAAGAAGGTCTGCCCGACCTGACCGGTGTGACCCCGCATTCCGTGAGCCAGGATGGTATGACCGGCGATATCTATGAGGGCCTTGGCTGGCAGTACCTTGTGGTCTCCGGTGCGGACGAGGATGATTATAGAACGATGTCGGTGCTTGTCCTTACCAGCCCCGATGGCAGCCCGGTGGATCTGACCTCGGATACCATCAACCCCTATCATAAGGCCATTGCTTCCGATCAGATCATACTGACGGATGTGACGGTTACGGACATTCAGGCTGGCGCGCCTGTTATCGCCCGGAACGCCATTATTGAGGACGGCACTTTCCAGAAGGCTGTCCACGCGGATGGAAACAGCAGCATCACCAACGGCACCTTCCAGGAGAGCGTCGAAGCTAATGGAACCATCGCCAACGGCATCTTCAAGAAGAGCGTCCAAGCTTACGGCAAGATCACCGATGGTCAGTTCGACGCGGATGTCACTTTGGGCTATAACGGCATCATCACCGGCGGCACCTTCCAGAAGAGCGTCGAAGCTTACGGCGAGATCACCGGTGGTCAGTTCGGCGCGGAGGTCACTTTGGGCTATAACGGCACCATCACCGGCGGCACCTTCCTAAAGAATGTTAAGGCTAGTGGCGCCATCACCGGCGGTCAGTTCGACGCAACTGTCCAGTTGGATGGTAGTAATGCCCAGATCCTCGGCGGCGTGTTCAACAATATCAAGCTGCCCGACTATTATACATCGGATGGAACGGTCATCCAGAATGCCGTGATCACCGGCAGCCTGATGGCGGATACTTCCAGCAAGGCTGCTGTTTCCAATACGGTGAGCTTTAGCCCCATCGAAAGTCAGCACCGTGCTTATGGTCAGCAGCTGAGCAAGCTGATCGTTGCAGACGGCACGGTGGAAAGCGTAAACGGCGTGACGAAGGAGACCAAGGAGCTTTACCGTATCGGCGATGTCAAGATGGATATCACCTTCAGCAAGCCGGTCGAGACCATCAACGGTGCTCCGGCCAGCGATTATACCGGCGCACAGCTTTCCGCAGACGGCAAGACCCTGACCCTGACCGCCCTGAATGACGGCAATCCCATTGTGGTGAATCAGACCGGAGAAAAGCTGCCCTTCTCTGTCCTGGGCGAGGGAGACTTTACCATTGAAGAAACGCCGGAGGGTACAAAGGTTACCTGCTATCAGGAGGGCGTGGGCAAGCTGAGCCTTGTCTATGTGCGCACCTACGATAATGCGGAGTTTACCAGTATCCCCTATGGCGAGCCGGACAACTATGGCATCTATAAAAAGCGCGTTGTAGCTGAAGAGGGCGAGAAGTACACGAGCGGTTGGGTCGATATCGGCGAAACCGTGATCAAGTATACCCCGGCTCTCACTGACTTCGAATGGGATGTCAAGACCGGCACGGTGACCTATAATAACAGCGAGCGCTATTTCGGCGAGGAAGTCCCGCAGGCTGAACTTCGGTACTACGACGAACCAAACTCTTACTTCTCCTCTGTGCCTACCAAGGCAGGTACCTACAAGGTCCACCTTGTGGTGAACGGTAACAACTACTATGGTTATAGCGATTACACGTTGGAGGATTACACCGTCCTCTACACGCCCGTAGCCGCAGACTTTACCTACGATGCTGCGCAGAACACGGTGGCCTACAATGGCGATACGTACAACGGTGCTGACCCGCATACCACCCTGCTGTACGGCACCAACCGCAGCGACGCCACCGCGATCATCCCCACCACCCCCAGCAGCTACAATGTGTACGTTCAGGTGACGGCGGACGAGAACTATAACGCGACCATTACCGAAAAGGTGGGCACTTACGTTGTGTCCAAGCCGACTCCCGATCCCGACCCGAATCCGAATCCTACTCCCGACCCCAACCCGGATCCGAATCCTACTCCCGACCCGGACCCGAATCCGAATCCTACTCCCGACCCGGACCCGAATCCGAATCCTACTCCCGACCCGGACCCGAATCCGAATCCGACTCCCGATCCCAACCCGGATCCGAATCCGACTCCCGATCCCAACCCGGATCCGAATCCGACTCCCGATCCCGACCCGGATCCGAATCCTACTCCCACTCCCAATCCGGATCCGAATCCTACTCCGACCCCGACTCCTGATCCCGAGCCTACTCCCACCCCGACTCCTACTCCCACCCCGACTCCCGATCCTGAGCCGACCCCGACTCCCACTCCCGCACCCGCACCCAGCGATGACGGCGGCGGCGCTATCGTGATGGTAGCCGCTGTGGGCGGCGCAGCCGTTGGCGTAGGCGCTTACATTGCAGGCACCGCCGCCTACCTGAAGAGCGTTCTGCCCGAGGGTGTGGCGATCCCCACTAACCGTCAGCAACTGGCTGTTGCACTGTGGACTGCCGCAGGCAAGCCCGCTACCCAGAGCACGGCACTGTTCAACGATGTGGCAGCCGATGCCGCAGAGCTGCAGGCCATCCGCTGGGCAGTGGATACCGGCCTGATGTCTGCACAGGACGGCAGCTTCAAGCCCGGCAGCCGCGTAAGCCGCTTGGAGGTCATCCGCACTTGGAAGACCTATCAGCAGCGCGGCTGAGCCCGCTGACCCGCAACCCCTTATAACCCCGCAGGGACTGCTGCACAGCGCTGTGCAGCAGTCCCTTTTTGCGTTGGCTGGCGTTTTGCGCCGCGATGCCGCCCGGTAAAAGGCATTTTGAGCCATTATTGGGGATTTCGTGCAAAAGCACTCCACTTTTTCTGCCGCCGGTGGTATAATGCAGGGACAGAAATGTACTCTGAAAGCACGCCATTCCCATATTTTCCTATAGAGGCAGAAAACCGTCCGGTAACCGCAAGCCGGGCGGTTTTCTGCCTTTTGCGGGTGCGTCCGGCTGCTTTTGCGCCGCCGGGTCGTTTCAGCGCATTTGCGGGTCGATTCGTGCCGAAAATCGTCCAAAACGGGCAAATCGTGGTACACTAAGCATGACACAGAACCTCCCTTCCTGATAGGGGCTAAAGGCATCATTACGCCCCGTCAAGCGTGTGACCGGAGCATCGGTCATCCGCGTCCGTGCCCGGCTGAAAAAGCCGCGCCCGGCAAAACATAACAATTGCCATCTCCCGATCGATCCTTTCCAATAAGCACAGCAGAGCCGCCCGGCAACTACCGGACGGCTCTGCTGCGTTATAGGGGAACGCCCTCAGTCAAAGCCTGACGGCCCGGGAATACCCCTTCCGTCTGCTCCCGCTGGTCACGCAGCGTCCTCGCCCTCTCAGTCAAAGCCTGACGGCTTTGACAGCTCTCCCAAAGGGAGAGGTGGATGCGAACGTAGTGAGCAGACGGAGAGGGCGAGGTTGCTTCTCCGCAGCGCCGCCGCTTCCGCAGGAAGCAGGCGCTGCAAATGCCGCTTGCCATTACGACCCCACCCGTGAAAATGGGATAGCGGAGCGTCCGCAGACGCTCCGCTATCCCGAAAATTAAAATAATTCTTCCGCTAAATATGCCCAAAGCAACGCGGAGGGCATTTTCAATCGTTCTCCACCCCGGGACACCCGGCTGTGCGCCATGCGGCGCACAGCACCTCTTTTTCCGCCTTGGAAAGCTTTTTCAGGGCGGCTTCCCGCCGCAAAGCGGCGCTTTTGTCCGCGCAGCGCTCCAGATAGGCAAACCCTACCGCGCCGTGGGCGCGGGTGTAGCGTGCCCCTTTGCCGCTCTGGTGCGCTTTCAGCCGGGCGGCGGGGTGGTTCGTCCAACCGGTGTACAGCTGCCCGCCGGTGCAGCGCACCATGTAGACGTAGGCGGCGTCAGGCAAGGCGGCCATTGTTCTTCAGCACCTGACGGCAGGCGGCAAGGGCGGTCTCCTTGTCCTTGGCGGTGATCAGGAAGCGGCTGGCGTGGCAGAAGCTGATGCCCGGGATGCCGCTCTTCTGCTCGATGACCTCCTGCGGCTGCCCCGCCCACGACTGCGGGAACGGCAGCTTGGACTTTTTGGTCTTGTGGTCGGTGACGCACTGGGCGCTCCACCCGCCGCGCTGGCTGGGGTACACCACAAACAGGGCATCGGTCTTGTACAAGCCGTTTTTCCACGGCAGATAGCAGGGCAGCACCACGATGCCGTCGCGGGAGTTGCGGTACGCCTGCTGCACTTTTTCGTCCGCACGGTTCACGGCGTTGGCGCTGTCGATCTGGTTTTCCAGTATCTGCTTTGCCACGGCCACCGCCTTGAAAAAGCAGCTGTCCTGATCTTCTTTGGAGTCCCACACCGGGTTAAAAAAGCCGATGGCATCGCACAGGCTGTTCTGCTCGCCGGTGTTGTCGTTCAGGTCCAGCGGCTGGATAAAGTTTTCGTCAATGAGCCGCGCCTGCCGCTCGCCCACAAGGCCGGGGCCCAGCACCCGCCACAGCAGGCCAAAGGCCGCGTAGGGCACGCCGTTGGCGCGGTACTCCCGGGGCTCCTGATGGTGGTCGAACATCCCAAAGCCGATATCATACACGATGCCGTCAAAATCATCAGGCACGGTAAAGCCCCGGGTGATCTTGATATCCGGGCGCAGGATCTGCAGCAGCGCCGTAGCAAACACGTCATCGGCATGGAACTTGCCGGCGTGGGTAAAACCGTTTGCGGGAATTTTCATGGACTTGATACCTCGTTCTTCTAGTTTCATCTGGTATCAGTATAGCACAATCCCGCCCGTGGGACAACAAAAAGGAACGGCAGCACTGCCGTTCCTTTTGCGTAGGACGATTGAAAATGGCTTCCGCTGTGCTCTAGCCATGTTTAGCGGAAATATGATTTAAAGATTCGCGTTTGTCGCGCTCTGCGGAGCGCTCCAAACGCATTTTCACAGGAGGGGTCGTAACCGAAAACTGCATTTAATATCCTTTCTCCGTGAAAATGGGATAGCGGAGCGTCCGCAGAACTTGTCGGGGCAAAGCCCCTCCATCTGCTAACGCAGACCGCTCTGCCGCTTAAAAGCCCCACTGGGGCTTTCATTGCTACGCTGCGCTCCACAAACGCGGTCGTTCCGCTATCCCGAAATTAAAATAATACTTCCGCTGATGATGCGCAGAGCAACGCGGAGCGCATTTTCAATCATTTGGCATTTGCGTTACAGCGCCGAGTAGCCAAAGCTGTTCACCAGCGCGTCAATGTGCTGCCCGGCCTTGCACAGGGGGCAGTCGCGGGAGTCAAAGCTGGCGTAATCCGGCAGACTGGTGGGGTCAAAGATGGAGGTGACCGGGTAGCCCAAGCACTCGTGGGTGGTGGCAAAAATAGCCGAAAGCCCTGCCACGATGCCGCCGTAGTAGTTCACGGCTTCCACGGCTGCCTGAATGGTGTAGCCGGTGGTGATGGATGCCGCAAGGATGAGCACGTGCTTGCCCTTGACCATGGGGGCAAGATTGTCCCGCAGAATGATCTGGCTGCCGGAAGTGTACTCCGGCGTGACGATATAGATGGTCTTGTGGGCGTTCATATTGGTAAAGCCGTCCTTGGTCAGCTCGTTGGCAAGGCAGGTGCCGATGACCTGTGTGCCGTCCAAACAGAGCACGGTATCCACGATGGTGCTGTGCTGGTAGGCGCTGACCAGCTCCTTTGCCACGGCCTTTGCCTCGGAAAGGCGGGTCTTTTGGGTGGTCACGTCGATGTAATAGTTGATGTGGCTGTGGCTGGTGGCAAAATGTCCCTTGGCCACCCGCAGGAACAGTTCGCTTTTGCTGGTGGGAAGCTTGACCATGTTGATCATTGTACAGCACTCCTTTTTTCACCGGGCGCAGCTGCGCCGCAAAATACAAAACAGCGCGGCAGCGTTCCGGCTGCAGCGCTTATTTTCTTTCTCTGCTTCTTTATTGTACTGAAAAAAGCTGCTGTGCACAAGACACAAACCTGACGAAAAACCTTGCTTTTTTACAGACATATCGCCGAAAACTTGGATGCAAAAAGACCGCCGCGCAAAATGCGCAGCGGTCTTTGGTAAAAGCGCAGCGATTATGTATCTGCTCAGCCGTTGCTCTTCTTGGCGGCCTCGGCCAGAGCCTTGTCGTACACTTCCTTGGTGATCTCCCAAGTCATGGAGTACTCAGAGTTCTCGCGGATGGGCATATACTTGAACACCACAGTGTAGCCGTCCTGCAGGTCGGGCACCTTGGCGGCTTCAAGATGGAGCGTGATGGGCGTCTTTTTCACGATCAGGCTGTTCTCGGCGTCCGTGATCTTCACGCCGCCGTTGTTTCCGCTGAAGTAGACCTGCTTGCCCTCGGCGTCCTTGATGGCAAGAGAGAAGCGGTAGGGATCCAGCGGGATGGGGTTTGCGCGGCCAGACTCGATGTCGACTTCCATCGTGCAGGTGCCGTTTTCGATCTTCAAACCCCGCAGACCGCCGATCACCTGCAGCTCGCTGGTGATCGCACTGGGCAGCGCTTTGCTTACCGGGTTGTTGGGATCCTGATACTCACAGCCGCCCAGCAGACTGGCACCGGCCACAGCCACTGCGGTGGCTGCCGAATACTTCAGGAATGCGCGGCGGGAAAATGTATAAGACATAGCTTGTTCCTCCGTTTTTTACCAGTATGTTGGGGCTCAGGTCGCAGACTTCAAGGCGTCTGCGGTCAGCTCCCAGTTGGCGCTGAACTCGCTGTATTCCAGATCGGGATAGAAGGTAAAGGTCACCGGGCCGTCCGTCAGCGCGTTCAGACCCTTTGCGGACACAAAATAGGTAACAGTCTCGCCCTTCTTGACCTGATGGCTCAGTGCATCAGGAGAAGTCACCTGCAGCTTATCGTTCTGGTAGGCCAGATACCCGTCTGCCTTTACGGCAAAGTTTGCCTTGGTCACTTCCAGTGCGTTATTGCGGCCGTTGGTCACCACCAGCTTAAAGGTGGTGGTATCGGAAGCGGCATCGTACTCCACCTGCTCCAGCTTGGATACGACTTTCAGCACCCTGTTGCTGGTGCCGACGGCGCGCTGCACCGGGGCATCGCCGCCGCAGCCGGTCAGCAGGCTGCTGCCAGCCACAACTACAGCGGTAAGTGCGGTATATTTCAGGAAAGAGCGGCGGGAAAATTCCCCAGTCATATTCGTTCCTCCTTTGGGACACATCAATACAGATTCTGCCATAAGGCACTACCTATACAATAGGCGAAACAGAGAAAAATGTCAATGATTTTCCGCAAAACAAATGTGAAGATTTTGTGGCAGCATCGTACATTTTAGACGAAGCTTAAGCGGATTTTTTGGCAATTGTGTCAGCTGCGGATCACATCGGAAGCGTTCATGACAAAGGTCAGGCTCTTGCCCTCCAGGAAGGTGGGCACGTAGGTGACCTTCAGCTGCTTCCAGTCCTTGGGCACCATGATCATCAGCACGATGTAGGCGCTGCCCTGCGGGGGCAGGCTCTCTGCATCGGAAAAGCTCTGGGAATTGGCGTTGTACAGCGAGATATTGGCGCAGCAGGCTGCGGGCTGGCCATCGCAGACGGCGGTAAAGTCCGGGGTGGCAGCGGCCATGGCCTGAAAGTTTGCGTCCACGTTCTCCAGCGGGGGCACAGGGTAGGCCTCGTTGATGGCGTCAATGCCCTGTGCGCCGATGGCATAGCTCTCGGTCTTGCTGCGGTTGACGGTGGTCACCCGCACGCCCAGATACTCGTAGCCTGCCGGCTGCACGGGGTCCTGCGTCAGGTGGAACACGCTGGTCAGCTGCACGCCCAGACCATTCCAGCTGCGGACGGTATCGCCGACCTTGACCTCTACCACGGTGTCATCGCCGTTGGACTGGCAGCCGCCCAGCAGGCTGGCTGCACCCAGTGCAGCAGCGGATACGCCGGTGCACTTGAGGAAGCTGCGGCGGGAAATAACAGTAGACATAACGTTATATCCTCCTTGAAGGGTGATTTTCTTTTTCTTTCTTATTTGGTTATACCGTTTCCCGGACGCAGATGCAAGTGTCCGGAGCGATTCTTTACAACAATTTCACAAGCGGGGTCACTCCTGCGGCGAAAGCCCCTTGACGTGGGTCTCGCTGGTTTTGACCAGATTTAACAGGCTGGGCGTGTACAGCGGAAATTCCCGGGTCAGGCTCTCGGTGGTCATGGCAAGGCAGGCGGGATCCTTGACGCCCTCGCCGCCGTTTACGTCCTGCCCGTCCAGCAGCGCTTCCACATTGGACTCTGCCATCCGCATCACAGCGTCGGAATAGCCGTGCCAGCGGCGGGGCTCGATGCTGAACATACTGGAGGCGTTGTGCGGCTCTGCAGAGTAGAGCAGCCGGAACATCTTGGCCACCGCCATCATCAGGTAAGCGCTCACCTCGGTGGTCAGCGCCTTGCTGTGGCACTGGCCGATCTTGGCGTAGAGCACGTTCAGGCTGTTGGAGATGAGTTTTTTGTTCATGGTGGGCAAAACGCTGCCGTGGTAGACGTTGTCCTTCATCTTTTCGGGGTTGGGCAGATCCTCGGCAGAAAGCATCATGCCGTTGCGCTCGGCGCTGCGGCCCAGCAGGTAGTCGCAGGAAACATTATAATAATCTGCCACCCGCACCACAAAGTCCAGCCCGCACTCGCGGATGCCTTTTTCGTAGTGGGACAGCAGCGCCTGAGAGACCCCCAGATCCTCTGCCGCCTGCTTTTGGGTAATGCCGCGCTCCTTGCGCAGCAGCTTGATGATACGATTGAACTCCATGGTGTGCTCTCCTCAATATCCGCAGGATCTGTTTTTTGGCAACATCCTTGTTTTTGGTTTACAACAGGTTGATTATACACACTGGAAAACGACTTGTAAAGCAAGAAAAATGCCGATATTTTTCGTCTTTTTTCGTCATTATTGTCAAAAGTCTTGCCGGAAGCCCCATATCTATGCTAAACTATGGGTATTAACACATAGATTTTGTGTCTCCGCTGCGGCAGAAAAACGACAGGCGTGGTGAAAGTCGTTCTTTTCCGAAACAAAAATTTTTCAAACAGGTGGTTCCATCTTTCCACGGTTTGTGCTATAATCTCTTCTTGGCGACTGTTCTTGACCGGCGCACAAATCTGCAAAGGACAAGCCAGACGCTATAAAAGGTAATATACCAAGAATAAGAAAGAGGAAACTTCAGTATGAAACTCGAGCGCAAAGTCCGTCTTTGCAGCGCTGCCGCTGCCGTCCTGATCGCCGCCATCGCCCTGACCGGCTGCGGCGGCTCCAAGTCCACTGCTTCTTCCGCAGCCGCTTCTTCTGTGGCTGCTTCCACCGCTGCTGCCACCAACAACAGCTGCGGCGAGGGTGTGACCTGGGCACTGGCTGACGGCACCCTGACCATCAGCGGCACCGGCCGTATGACCAACTTCACCAAGGATGCTCCGGCTCCCTGGGCAGCGCAGGCCGACCAGATCACCACCGTTGAGGTGGAGGGCACCGTTACCAGCGTGGGCGCTACCGCCTTCAAGGACTGCACTGCCCTGACCACCGTGAACATCGCTGACGGCGTGGAGTACATCGAGGCCGGTGCTTTCAACGGCTGCACCGCCCTGACCGAGGTCAACATCCCCCTGAGCGTGGGCTACATCAAGACCGGCGCATTCAAAGACTGCAACGCCCTGACCAGCGTGACCATCCGCGACAACTGCCGTCTGGACATGAACGTGTTCCCCACCACCGTGGAGGTCAACCGCGCCGAGGGCTGAGCCCATCCCGTAATTTTGAACCAAAAGAGGTGTGATCCATGAAAACCTTCAAACTTCATCTCATCCGCCACGGCATAACGGCGGGCAACCTGCAGGGTCTGTACATCGGCAGCGGCACCGATCTGCCCCTGTGCGACGAGGGCCGCGCTCAGCTGGCTGACCTGAAGGAGCGGTTCGCCTACCCGCAGGTAGACACCGTCTTTTCCTCTCCGCTGCTGCGTGCGGTGGAGACCGCCAACATCCTGTTCCCCGGGGCTGCCCACCAGTTTACGGTGCACGATCTGCGGGAAGCCGGCTTTGGCAAGTTTGAGGGCAGACCGGTGAAGGAGCTTGTGCAGGACGAGGACTTCAAAAAGTGGATCACCCCGGGTTCCGGCTATCTGCCGGAGGGCGCAGAGCCCACCGAGCAGTTCCACGCCCGCTGCGCCGACAGCCTTATGAAGCTGTTTGAGTACATGATCCGCATGGACGTTACCGAGGCCGCCTGCGTGACCCACGGCGGCGTGATCATGAGTATGCTCAGCCAGCGCGCCGTGCCCACCCGCCGTCCCGAGCAGTGGATGGCAGACCCGGGCTGCGGCTACACCGTGCAGACCGATGTGCAGCTGTGGATGCGGGACAAGCTGGTGGAGGCCATCGACATCGTACCTTTTGGCTACGCCGACACCCTGCAGGGACAGGCAGAAGCTGAGGAGAACGAGGCTTACGAATAAGAAAGGGTTACAGTTTTCCGCTGCCCCTTGACAGAACGCGCAGAATCCTTTATTGTTAAAGGGTAGTATTGTATCGTACACAGGAGGAACGCTGTCATGTCCCAATCCCTCTCCCGCCGGTCATTCCTGAAATGTGCCGGTTCCGGTGCGGTCAGCCTTGCGGCTGCGCTGCTTACCGGGGTCTGCGCTGCGGCGCAGCAGCCGTGTCTTACGGGCGAGCCTGCCCTGCTGGACGGCAAAGCTGCCGTGGAGCTGCTGGGCTATGCCCCGGCACCGGAGCTGGGCGGCGTACTGGTGTACCTCTCGGTGGAAAACCTTTCGGCAGCCAGCCTGCCGGTGGATACCAGCTATCTGCAAAGCCGCGGGCTGCGCACCCGGGAGCAGCTGTACAGCATGGGCACCGGCGTGACCGCTGCCTGCAACGGCCAGAGCGTGCCCTGCGGCAGCTTTGCCGCCCCGCTGTACAGCGAGAACGCGGCGGATGCTTCGGTGTTCACCCTGAACCTTGCCGCCGGACGCGGTGCGCTGCTGCACTGTTTCTGCGCCGTGCCGGAGGACTGGCAGACCCTTGAGCTGACATGGCACCCGGACTTTGCCGCCGGGCGCAGCGCCATCTTTACGGTGCGCCGTAATACCGATGAAGCCGCTCTGGGCCCCGTGCCCACCACCCCCGCCGAGGTCGGCAGCGTGGTGGATCTGTAACAGCATACCAAAAGAGCCATTGCACAAAATGCGTGCAATGGCTCTTTTTTGTTGTTTGAAACCCCTTCCGTCATCGCCTGCGGCGATGCCACCTTCCCCAAGGGGACGGCTTCAGCGGTGGCGGCAAAGTTTCCGGCAGAGCCTAAGGCGTCCCCGAGAGGGATGACTTCCCCCGCTCCGGGGGAAGATGTCACCGCAGGTGACAAAAAGGGGAATCTAGCTGCGAACGCAGTGAGCAGACTGAGGGGGTATTGGAGCAGCAACACTTTTTTTGCGCTTACACCCCCACCAGCGCTTCGCCGGTGCTGCTTTGCACCAGCAGCTCCTGCCCGGTAAGGCTGGAAAGCAGGGCGATGTAGCTGCGCCCTGCCGGGAGTTCCAGCGGCTTGCCGTTGGAATCGTAGAGGGCAAGGGTACTCTGGGTGCTCTGCGTCCATGTGATCTGCCACAGGTGTCCGCCGTTCAGCCAGATGCCGCCGCCCATGGAAAGGTCGTAGTCCAGCGTGCGGCCGTCGTCCCGCAGGGAGGAGCCGCTGTATAGGATGAGCAGATTGTCAAAGGCTGCCTGTGTGCCGGTGTTGGCATCCAGCTGCGGGGTGCCGTCGGCGTGCAGCATCCCGTAGGCGGCAAGGGCGTCGTCATAGACAAAGCCGGTGGCTCCGCCGGACTGGAAATTCACGGTCACGTTTACCGCATCGGCGGCGTTTGCATCCGGCAGATTGCCGGTGTCCCGCTGGGGCAGCAGAGCGGGCAGAACGCCTGCCGTCTCGCTCTCGCTGCCGGCGGCGTTCTGGTTTACGGCGGCGGAGATGCTCAGGCTGTCCAGCACCGAGGAAACGGCTTTGCCGCTGGTGCGCCACAGGGGTGTGCTGTTCCAGCTGTAACCGGTGCTGACAAAGGCGTTGCACCCCACCTCCTGCGCGTCCACCGCGCGGAGATTGTAGTATTCCAGATACCGTTTGGCGTATGCGCTGCTGCCGCACTGGATGGGCAGCACCTGCTGCCCGCTGAGCAGCCGCCAGTATAAGTCCTGCCCGCGCGTCACCGGCCCTACCACGGGCATGGCGCTGAGGGCGGGGTATACCAGACACAGCTCGGTAGAGCTGCCGCTCTCGGTCAGGGCTTCCAGCACCACCGAGGCGCTGCCGATGCCCCACTGGGTAGTGCTGCCGGTGGTGTTCTCGATGACCACCGCCGCTACCCGCTGCTCCGGGTACAGCAGCTGCTGCCCGGTAAGCGGGTCTGCCGGGGCGGTGCTTTCTGCCGGCGCAGCGGCGGTGCCCCCGCAGCTGCCCAGCAGCACCGCGCACAGCACGGCTGCACCAAGGCGCAGGCTCCATTTGCGTTTCATGGGTCTCTCCCCTTACTGATAGTTAAAGTTTTGCCACTCGTCGTCGTCCACGATGGCCAGATAGGTCTTGCCGCGGTTGAAGCAGATCTCGCTGCCGTCGGCGGCATAGACCTTGATCGGGTGCTCCGGGGATGCCTTCTGCCATGTGCCGTGCTGCACCGCGCCCCGGGTGAAGAAATAGGCTTCGCCGCCGGACACATAGTCCACCTGCTGCACGCCGCCGGAGTCGCCGGGGTAGTCCGCGATGCCTGCAAAACAGACCAGCAGGTTGGTAAAACCAAGCTGCTTTCCGGTCAGCTCGTCCACGGTGTTTTCAAAAGCACCGTCGGCGCGGCTGTACATGGACATTTTATAAAGGTGTTCCCAGCGGTTGTAGCTGAAGGTGGTCTTGTAGCTGTCCGAGTGCACGATGTTGATGGTCTTGGCGGCGGCAGCACCGGACATCTTGTTCTCTGCGCCGGTGCGGTAGTCCGCAAAGCGGAAGAAGGTGCTCTCGTAGGGATATTCCAGCCCGATGCCTGCGTTGGCGGCGGCCTGCCGGATCTCAGCGCCGGAGGTGAACTCGGTGTGCTCATACGCCACGTTGCGGCCGCGGCTGTCGCGGTGCGCCACATGGGGGTGAGTAGGGGTATTAAAATAGCTCTTGCCGCCGATGTTCAGGCCGGAGTAGTTATACACGTTGATGAACTTGGTGCAGGGGGCGCTTTCGCCGTCGTGGTAGTACAGCGCCTGCCACGGCATGAGCAGCTGCAAAAACTGGTCGCGGCCGGAGCGCAGCGGCCCCACCTCCGGGATGGCGTTGGCGTCGTGGTACACCGCGCAGAAGCGGGAGATGCCGCCCTCCACCTTGCTCTCAATGAGCAGGTCAGCCGAGCCGATGCCGCGCTGCGGGCGGGCGTTCTGCCGCTGGGTGTTGCTGATGTTGTTCACCATCACGCCGACAATACGGCCGTTGCTGCGGCGCGGCTCGCCGGTAAGGGGGTCGGCGTTATAGGCGGGCAGGCTGCTGTCGGCGCTCTCTGCTGGGGCTTCGGATGCCGCTCCTGCGTCCGGGGCTGCGGCTTCAGTGCTTTCAGAGGATGCAGAGCTGCCCTTCCCGAAGGTCTGCTGCAGCCAGTCGGAAAAGCCGTTGCCCACACAGGCGCTGCCGGCGGGCGCATAGCCGGACAGAGCCAGCGAGGCGGCTGCCAGCCCCGAGACACGGAGAACGGTACGACGCGTGATCTTTTTCATGCAAAAAACCTCCTGATCAAGAAAGCTCTGCGCAGCCCCGGCGCTGTCGGAACGGTTGCGCGCGGTGGATGAAAGCGAACGGCCCTTCGGCACTGCTTTGATTGTAATAGTTCTTGCGGCGTTTGTAAAGTGAAAATTAACGGCAAAGCGCTTTACCCGTGCTGCTCTGCTAAGCTCTGCACCATCTCGTGCAGCTGGGCGCGGACGGCGGCGGGGGCGGTGACCTCTACCTTGCCGCCAAAGCCGCACACCCAGCCGAAAAACTGCTGGCTGACGCAGATGGGCACGTCAAAGTGGAAGTGCTCCGCGTCCTCCGGGCAGAACACCGGCTCGCGGCCAAAGCGCTCCCGCATGACCGGCTCAAGGTCGGCAGTGCACCGCAGGGTGACCCGGTACTCGGTGCCGCCGAACATATTGAAGTGCTTGCGCAGGTAGGCGGGCAGGTCGAAGGTGCGGAAGAACTCCTTGCCCCGGCGCGGCTCGTCCAGCACCAGCACCCCGGCCATCCGGTCCACCCGGTAGTGGCGCACCGGGGGCGCTTTTTCGTCCTGATAGGCAATGAGGTAATAGCAGCCGTTTTCCCACGCAAGCTGCCACGGGCTTACGGTGCGCACGGCGCTGCTGCCCTTGTAGCGGAACTGCACCAGACACCCCCGGTTGATGGCGGTGTGCAGGGCGTCGATGCTGTACAAAAGAGTCTGGCTGTCGGTCTTGGGACGTCCGTCCACATACACCTGACGCTGCAGCTGGGTGCCCTCGTAGTCGGAGCAGAGGGCTTCCAGCTTGTGGATGATGCGCTTGCTGGTGCGCGCCGAGATGACGCTGCTGGACTGTACCGCGTCCACCAGCAGCTTCAGCTCCGAAAGCTCGAATGCACGGCTTGCCATCCAGTACCCGCCGCCGCGCCCGCGCTGCAGCTGGATGTCGTAGCCCAGACTGCGCAGGGTGTCGATATCGCTGTAAATGCTCTTGCGCTCGGCCAGAATGCCCTGATTTTCCAGCAGCTGCACCAGCTGGGGCACATTCAGGCGGTGGTTCTCGTCGGTGCGCTGCTCAAGGATGCGCAGCAGCGTTACCAGCTTGGATTTCTGTCCTTCCTGCTTGGGCATGGGGCAATACCTCCGTCACGGTTTATTCCGGCAGCTTTTTGTCAAAGGCGGCGCGGCGCTGGGTGGAAAGGCGGAACATTTCTTCCAGCTTGTCCCGGTCGTCTGCCACAAGGGCGGCGCGCATTTCCTGCAAAGCAGAATCGAACTGGTCGATCTCGCTGATCAGGTTCTGCTTGTTCCACAAAAACAGCTCTGCCCACATTTTATCGTTGATGCGTGCAATGCGGGTCAGATCCCGGAAGGAGTCGCCGGTGTACTCGCACAGCGAGGAGTTGTCGTTGGCGCACATCAGGCTTACGGCGATGGCGTGGCACAGCTGGCTGACATAGCCGATCATCCGGTCGTGCTCCTGCACGGTCAGGGTGCAGATGTGCTTGAAGCCCAGCACCTCGGCCAGCTCCTTTGCCCACTGGATGCCCGCAGGGGTGTTCTTTTCGGTGGGGGTGATGATGAAGTTGGCCGGGGCAAAATTCACCTCGGCGGCGTGCTCCACGCTGGAGGTCTCGCGGCCGGCCATGGGGTGGCTGGCGATGAACTCCACCCCCGCCGGGCACAGCGCCTGCACCGGCTCCACAAGGCCGGTCTTGACGCCGGAAACATCCGTAAAGATGCACCCGGGCTTGAGCAGGGAACCGTAGGTTCGGAACCAGTCCAGCAGCGCGGTGGGGTATAGGCCAAAGATGATATGGTCGGCCTGCCGGACAAGATCCTCAAAATCATGGGTCTTGCCGCTGGCGATATAGCCGTGCTCCAGCGCGTACTGCAAGTGTCCCTCGCTGCGGTTGATGCCGTCCACATGGAAGCCGGCGCGGGTCAGCTCCAGCGCGTACTTGCCGCCCAGCAGACCAAGACCCACTACGAGATAACGTTTTGTTTTATCAAGCATCTTCTACCTCCACGCCAAGCGGCGCTGCATCTGCAAAAAAGCCGGGCCAGCTCTTCTGGATGGCTTCGGCATCGTCCACGGTCAGGGGCAGCCCGGCGGCTGCGGCCAGCACCGCAAGGCTCATGACCACCCGGTGGTCGTTGTGGCCGTGCAGGGGCGCGGCGGGGGTGTGCAGACGCTCAGCACAGCCCTGCACCGTGATGGTGCCGCCGTCGCTTTCCAGCACGCCGCCGCAGGCGCGCAGTTCGGCTTCCATGGCTGCGATGCGGTCGCTCTCCTTCAACCGCAGCCGCTGGGCGTTGCGGATGACGGTGGTGCCCTCGCACAGCAGGCCCAGCACCATCAACACGGGGCCAAGGTCGGGGCAGTCCGCAAGGTCGATATCCACCCCATGCAAGGGAGCTTTTGCAAAGGTGACGCTGTCGCCTTTGCGGGTGAACACCGCACCGCACCGGCGCAGGATGTCCAGAATGGCAGCATCGCCCTGCAGGGTGTCCGGCGCAAGGCCGGTGATAGTCACCCCGCCGCACACTGCGCCCAGCACCGCCGGGAAAGCAGCCTGACTGTAATCGCCCTCCACGTTGTAGTCGCAGGGGCGGTACTGCTGCCCGCCGGGCAGCAGCAGGGTGGTTGCGTCCAGCCAGCGGCTGTGCACCCCAAAGGCGGCCTGCACGGCGCGGGTCATGTCGATGTAGCTGCGGCTCTCCACCGGGGGGATGAGGTGCAGGGTGCTGTCCCCGGGCAGCAGCGGCAGCGCGAACAGCAGCCCGCTGATGAATTGGCTGGACACGTTGCCCGCCAGCCGGTAGTCCCCGGAGATCAGTGCGCCCTCCACGGTCAGCCCGGTGGGAGATTGCTCAAATCGTAGATCCTGCTCACGATATAACGTTTCGTATACGGATTGTGGGCGCTCCATCAGCCGTCCGCGTCCGGTAAAGGTGACCGGCTGGCCGGTCAGGCTGGCAATGGGGATCAAAAACCGCAGGGTGCTGCCGCTTTCGCAGCAGTCCACCGGGGCGGTCAGGGGCAGAAAATGCCCAAGCCCCTGCACAGTGGCATCGTCTGCGCCGGTGTCCACGGCGGCGCACAGCTGCGCGGCGGCGGACAGGGTGGCAGAGATGTCCTTGCTGAATTCCAGATGGGTGATGTGGGAGCGCCCCACAGCCAGCGCGGCGCACAGCACGGCGCGGTGCGCCATGCTTTTGCTGGGCGGCGCGGCGATCACGCCCCCGATGCCGCCGGGGGCAGGTCTGATGGTTACTAGCATAGCGGTGTTATCCTTTTGCAATTTCCCCCGGGCAGCGCTTCAGGCGCCCCCTTGGGGGAGCTGGCGCGCCAGCGCCTGAGGGGGTAAACGGTTTACATCTCCCGGCCGATGGCCCAAGCCACCTGACGGCACTTTGCCATGGCCTGTGCAAAGGCGTCCGGGGTCAGGCACTGTGCGCCGTCGCTCCATGCGTGCTGGGGATCGTAGTGCACCTCTACCTCCAGACCGTCCGCACCGGCAGCCACGGCGGCGATCATCATCGGCTCCACCAGATTGGCCTTGCCGGTGGCGTGGCTGGGGTCTACCACGATGGGCAGATGGGTCTTTTCGTGGATGATGGGCACGGCGGAAAGATCCAGCGTGTTGCGGGTGTACTTTTCAAAGGTGCGGATGCCGCGCTCGCAGAAGATGACCTGCTCGTTGCCGCCGGCCATGATGTACTCGGCGCTCATGATCCACTCCTCGATGGTGTTGCACAGACCGCGCTTGAGCAGTACGGGCTTGTGCATCTTGCCCACCGCCTTGAGCAGCTGGAAGTTCTGCATATTGCGTGCGCCGATCTGCACCACGTCCACATACTCCTCAAACTCCGGGATGCGGTCCTCGCTCATCAGCTCGGAGACGATGGGCAGACCGGTGGCTTCGCGTGCCTTTACCATGTCCAAGATGCCCTCGGTCTCAAGCCCCTGAAAGGCATAGGGAGAGGTGCGGGGCTTGTAGGCACCGCCGCGGAACAGCGCTGCGCCGCCCGCCTTGACTCCCTGCGCGATGCGCAGTGCCTGCTCGGCGTTCTCGATGCTGCAGGGGCCTGCCATGACGGCGATCTTTTCCTTGCTGCCGATCTTCACGCCGCCGCAGTCGATGACCGAGTCTGCGGGGTGAAACAGGCGGTTGGCGCGCTTATAGGGCGCGGACACGCGGGTAACGTTGTCGATCCACGGGTTTGCCAGCACGTCCCGCTCGTCGATCTTGGTGGTGTCGCCCACCAGACCGAACACGTTGTAGTCCTTGCCGGTGATCAGGGTCACATCCAGACCCTGCTTTTCGAATTTATCAACGATCTTTTCCAGCTCTTCTTTAGGAGTGCCTTTTTTGGTGGAGATGATCATGGGAGGTCGTTCCTTTCCTGTTTGTTCTTTACATCACGATATGTGCCTTACTGGAGCCGTCGGTGCGCAGCAGCTGCGCCAGCCAGATGCAGGCGTGCAGGTAGCCCTGCGGGCCTTCGCCGATAAAATGTCCCTGACAGCCAAAGGACACCACGTCCGTCTTGCGGAAGGGCTCGCGCTCGTCCGGGGCGTCCAGCATCACCTCTACGGCGGGCACGCTGCACAGCCGCAGCGCGTCCAGAATGGCTACGCTGTAATGGGCGTAGCCGCCGGGGTTCAGCACGATGCCATCTACCCGCCCGGGGGCGGACTGGATCTCGTCGATGAGGTCGCCCTCGTGGTTGGACTGGCAGATGTCCGTCTCGATGCCAAGTTGGTCGCAGCCCGCCTGCACATAGTCCATCAGGCCGGTGTAGTCCACTTCGCCCGGCACGCCGGGCTCAGACCAGCGCGCCAGATTGATGTTGGGCCCGTTAAGAATCAAAAATTTCATCCAGTGCCTCCTGTGCAGCTGCCAGCGCTTCGGCCAGCGTACCGGTGTTAGAAATCACCGCATCTGCGGCGGCAAGGTACAGCGGGCGGCGCTGGGCTTCCATGGTGCGCAGCGCCTCGGCGCTGGAAGAAAGCGGGCGGCCGCCGCCCACAGCCAGCGCTTCCACCGGACGGTCGATGAACAGTACCACGCCGTTCTGGCGCAGGGCGCGGATGTTTTCCGCCCGTTTCACCGCGCCGCCGCCGCAGGAGAGCACAAGCCCTTTTTCCTTGCCGAAGCGGGCAATCTGCGCGGCTTCCTTTGCGCGGAAGCCCTCTTCGCCCTCGGCGGCAAAGATATCCGGGATGCTGCGCCCGTCTGCCTTGACGATCTCTTCGTCCAGATCCACAAGGGGTCTGCCCAGCTGCTTTGCCAGCAGACGGCCAAGGGTGGATTTGCCGCAGGAGGGCATTCCCACAAGGGCGATGTTCAGCGTCTCGCGGCGCAGCGCGGCGGTGATGCGCCGCACCTCGCCCGGGGCGTCCTCGAACTTGCGGCCAAGGAAGTATTCGGCGGCGTACACCGCCTGTGCCACCAGCATCTCCAGCCCGCCTACGGCCACCGGCACACCGGCTTCCTCGGCGCGGAGAATGAGTTCGGTCTTGTTGGGGTTATAGACCACGTCCACCACGGCTTCCAGCCCGGGCATGGCGGCCACGTCCAGACTGCACACGCCCACATTGGGGTACATCCCGGCGGGGGTGGTGTTGAACACCACCTGTGCACCGCTGCGCACGGCTTCGGCGTAGCTCAGCTCGCCCTTTTCCGGGTCGGGAGTGCGGCTGACCGTCAGCACCTTGGCTGCGCCTTTGTCCAGCGCCACCGCGCGGGTGGTGTTGTGGGTGCCGCCGGTGCCTAAGATGAGCACGGTCTTGCCCGCAAGCTCCACACCGTGGGCTTCGCACAGGTGGGCAAAGCCCAGATAATCGGTGTTGTAGCCGTAGAGCAGACCGTTTTTATTCACCACCGTGTTCACCGCGCCGATGGCGCGGGCGCGGGGGTCGATAAAGGAGCAGTACTCCATTACCAGTTTTTTATAGGGGATGGTCACATTGATGGCCTTGAACTGCCGCCGCTGCAAAAAGGCGCGGGCGTCTGTCTCGGTGGGCAGGGGGCACAGCTCGTAGCTGTACCCGCAGAGCAGTTCATGGATGGTCTTAGAGTAGGAATGCCCCAGCTTGCCGCCAATCAGTCCGTATTCCATCTCAGTCCTCCTTCCGGTAGCCGGTGGGGTCGGTCATCCACCGGGCACCGTACCGGGCGGTGAGCAGATCGCCCACCGCAAGGGCGGCGGCGCAGGTCTGCACAATGGCGGCCCGGGGCACGATGCAGGGGTCGTGCCGCCCCTGAATGGACAGCTGTGCGTCTTTTTTTGCGATATAGTCCACCGTGTCCTGCTGCTTGTAGATGCTGGGGGTGGGCTTGACGGCGGTGCGGAACACCACCGGCATACCGTTGGCGATGCCGCCATTGATGCCCGCGTTGTGGTTGGTGGCGGTGACCACCGCGCCCTCTGCCGTCATGCGGAAGGCGTCGTTCGCTTCCGAGCCGCGCAGCCCGGCAAAGCCGAAGCCGGTGCCGAACTCGATGCCCTTGACCGCCGGGACGGAAAAGGCCAAGTGGGCGATCTCGCTCTCCACGCTGTCAAAGTAGGGCTCACCGATGCCGGCGGGCAGGCCGAGGATGGCAGTCTCCAGCACGCCGCCTACGCTGTCGCCCTCGGCACCTGCGGCGCGGATGGCGGCCTTCATGGGCTCCTCCACGGCGGCGTCCAGCACCGCAAAGCCCTCGGCCTTACTGGAAAGCGTCTCCGCCTGTGCCGCAAGGGCGGCGGGGTCGTCCAGCGCAAAGGGCGTATCGGCAATATCCGCGCACCGGGCGATGTGGGTGGTGATATCAATGCCCGCCCGCTGCAATGCGGCAAGCACGATGCTGCCGCCTGCCACAAGGGCGGCGGTCACCCGGCCGGAAAAGTGCCCGCCGCCCCGGGCATCCTGAAAGCCGTGGTACTTGGCGTAGGCGGTAAAGTCCGCGTGGCCGGGGCGCAGAAGGTCGGCGGTCTTGGCGTAGTCGCCGCTGCGGGTGTTCTGGTTTTCGATCATCAGGGCGATGGCGGTGCCGGTGGTGTGGCCGTTCACCACACCGGACAGCAGCTGCACCGCGTCCGCTTCCACCCGGGGGGTGGAAAGGCCGTCGCCCCGGGCACGGCGCTTATCCATGCAGGCGGCGAGAAAGCTCTCGTCCACCGGCACACCGGCGGCCATGCCGTCCAGCACTGCGCCCACGGCGCGGCCGTGGCTCTCGCCGAAGATGGTCAGCGAAAGGTCGCTGCCAAAGGTGTTTTTCATGGGTCAGTCCTCCATGCCCAGCAGCGGGCGCAGCCCCTCCACAGGGATGGTCTCGGCGCGCCAGCAGCCAAGGCCGGGCACTTTGATGATGGTGATCTGCCCGCTTTGTGCCTTTTTGTCGTGCAGCATCTCAGCCAGTACCTTTTCCTTATCGTAGGCGGTGCGGGTGGGCAGGCCTAAGCGGCGGTACACGCCGCGCACCCGCTTTTGCAGAGCCTTGGATTCGATCATGGGCAGCATTCCCAGCGCCACGCACTCGCCGTGGAACAGGCCGGTGGTGCGGCGTCCCTTGATGCCCTTCACGGCTTCGATGCCGTGGCCGATGGTGTGGCCGAAGTTCAGCGCCTTGCGCATCCCCTGCTCGGTCTCGTCCTGCTCCACGATGCTCTTTTTAAAGCGCAGGCTGCGGCAGATGATCTCGCCGATGCGGTCGTCCACGTCCTCTTTTTCAAAGATGGAGAACAGCTCCGGGTCAGCCAAGAGACCTGCCTTGACGGCCTCGGCCAGACCGTTGATGAAGTGGCGGCGGGGCAGGGTGGACAGGGTGTCCGGGTCCACGATGACCAGCTTGGGCTGCCAGAAGGCACCTACGATGTTTTTGGTATCGCCAAGATCCACGGCGGTCTTGCCGCCGATGGAGGAATCGATCATGGAAAGGGTGGTAGTGGGGCAGTTGATAAAATCAATGCCGCGCATATAGATGGAAGCGGCAAACCCGGCAAGGTCGCCCACCACGCCGCCGCCCACGGCTACCACAAGGTCGCCGCGCCCCATGCCGAAGTCCAGCATCTGCCGCAGCACAGTTTCCAGAATTTTAAAGCTCTTGCTGGCTTCGCCCTGCGGCACGGTGATGATGGTGGCGTCCTTGCACTGGTCGGCTACCATCTGTGCGTACTGTGCGGGCACACCGCTGTCGGTGACCACCGCCACCCGGCGGTCCAGCCGGGCGAACTGGTAAAGGTTTTCCAGCGAGCCGCGCTTAACGATGATGTCGTAGCTGCGCTCGCCCAGATTCATGGTCAGCTTGGTTCCGATAAAATCACTCATTTTGTATACACTCCTAACAGCCGCACCGTCCGGCAGGTGCGGTCAAGCTCGCGCAGCAGCGCGGCGGTCTCGCCGGCGGCGGCATCGCCTACCAGCTCTACGTAAAAATAATATTCAAAGGGGACGTGCGGCATGGGGCGGCTCTTGATGGACTCCATATTGAAGCCGCTGGCACCGATGACCTGAATCACCTCGGCCAGTTTGCCGGGCTTGTTGTCCACCGTGAACAGCAGCGAGAACCGGTTGCCCGCCGTGGGTTTTTCGCGGCTGAGCACGATGAACCGGGTGGTGTTGTCGCCGTCGGTGTTGATGTTGGGCACCAGAATTTCCAGCCCGTACAGCGCGGCAGTCTCGGCGCTGGCAATGGCGGCCTTTGCCGGGTCTTTGCTTTCTGCCACGAACTTTGCAGCCATGGCGGTGTTTGCCATGGCGGTGGCGGGCAGACGGAACTGCTTTAAAAAGGTCTCGCTCTGGGCGATGGCCTGCTGGTGGCTGTACACCGTGCGCAGCTGGGAAAGCTGGGTGCCCGGCAGCACCAGCAGGTTCTGGGAGATGGGCAGGTCGTACACGTCCACCACCCACAGCTCCGGGTGGTTATAGCACAGGTCCAGCACGGCGGAAACGTCCCCGGCGTGGCTGTTTTCAAAGGGTACTACGCCGTGAGCGGCTTCGCCCGCGGCAACGGCCTCGAATACCTCGTCCCACGTGGAATAGCTCACGGCTTCGGCGTGGGGGAACAGCGCCTTGAGGGCGATGTGGGCAAACGCACCTTCCACTCCCTGATAGGCGGCGCGGTTGTGCCCCAGCACGGCAGCTTCGTACTGCTTGGCAAGATCCATCATGTGCTGGACATGGTCTTTATAGTAAGGGCGCAGCGCGGGCTGCTGAATGCGGGCTGCGGCCTTTTCCAGCACGGCGGCCTCCCGGGCGGCATCGTAGATGGGCAGGCCGTGCGCCCGCTTATATTCGGCCACCTGCAAAACGGCAGCCATCCGGCGCTCGAACAGCGCAGCCAGCTGCGCATCCACCGTGTCGATCTCGGCACGGGCTTGTTCCAGTGCGTCCATGGGGGTCACATCCTTTTTGGTCGGTTTTTGCGGGGATACCTAGTAAGTATACCATAACCGGGACAGAGAAACAACAAACCGCCCTCCATTTGAGGGTGGAGAAAATTTCAAATCAGCCATGGGTAAAAAGACGAAAATAGAAAACAGAAACGCACCCACAGTCCGTTTTTGCGCCCTGAAAAGTAGGGAAAACGAACGGTGGGTGCGTTAAGGGGTTACCCCTTCCGTCATCGCTGCGCGATGACACCTTCCCCAAGGGGACGGCTTTTGCGCTGCCGGAAAGTTTGCCGCCACTGCTGAAGGCGCCCCCTTGGGGGAGCTGGCGCCGTAGGCGACTGAGGGGGTAACTATTTATTCTTCAAAATATCCTCCCAGCTGCGGGCTTTGCCGTAATAGCGCCCGTAGGGGTTATCAAGGTCTGCGGCGCGGGGGACAGGCGGCGCGGGCGGCTGGGGCTTGGGAGTGCGGTCAAAGGTGATGTGCACGGCAGCGCCGCCGGCTTTGATGCGGAAGCGCATCTTTAATGCCCCTCCCCGGCGGTGGAGACAGCCCCGGCGGTCAGGCTTGCCCAAAGGGGCTCGCTGTTTTCCAGCAGGGAAGCGGATTCCTTCAGCCATGCGCCCCGGATGCCGATATAGTAATCTGCCAGCAGCTGCTGGCTGTCGCCGCTGGCGCTCTGCACCGCGTCCGAGGTGTAGCTGCCCAGCTCCATCCCGGTCAGCACCGGGCAATCCGTCCAGCGGTAGACCATGTTCCACCAGTCGCTGTCGGCATCGGATTTGGGCAGATGGCCGTCCAGATACCGCAACGTGCCGGTGGTCTGCTGGAAGCCTGCGGGGTCGTAAAGGATAAAGATGGAGCTGAGGGAGCTCTGGATATCGGTGGAAAGCTTGGTTGTGCCCGCCATATCCAGATAGGCGTCCGAGTCCTCACTGTTGAAAGCCATGGTGTACTGGTTGATCTTTACCACCACCTTGCCGTCTCCGTTGCAGTCCTCGCCGTAGGCGGCAAGCTGCTGTTGCAGGGCGGTGACGGTGGCTTCGGGCAGGTAGTAGGGGCTTACCACCGCCACGTTGTAATCCGGGTGGGTGGTCAGGAAATACTGCCCGATAAAGCAGTACGCCACGAACGCACCGGCAATGCCGAAGATGAGCACCCATTTCAGGTTGTAGTCCCACCAGTTTGCCCAGCGCTCCTTGCGGCTGTACTGCCGCTCCTTGCGGGGCTTGAGGTCCTTGGGGTCGATGTCGCGTTCGTAACGGTAGCTTGCCATAAAATAGTTCTCCTGTGTGATGAAACGGGCGGGAAAGTGCTGTTACTTCAGTGCAGCCAGAATGCTCTGACGCACGGCGTCGGGCAGCTGCTTCTGCTCGGCCTTGCTCATGCCGGCGGTCTGGATGGGGGGCATGATCTTGATGCGCACACTGCCCGGGCGGCAGCGGTTGCCATTGCTCTCAAACAGGGCGCGTGCACCGGTCACAGCCACCGGCACCACCGGGGCACTTGTCTTGACCGCAATGCGGAAAGCACCGGCCTTGAACTCGCCCGCGCCGCCCTCTTCGCCCTTGTAGCGGGTGCCCTCGGGGAAGATGACGAAGCTGCGGCCGCCCTCCACGATGGCGGTGGCATCGTTCAGCGCCCGCACCGAGGCACGCACATCGTCACGCTGCACGAACACGCAGCCCAGCAGCTTCATCCAGCGGTTGAGCAGGGGAATCTTTTCCAGCTCCTCTTTGGCAAGGATGCCGTGGGGCTTTTCCAGCCCGGCCAGCAGCAAAGGGATGTCGTAGTAGCTGCGGTGGTTCGCCACGAATACGCAGGGACGGTCTTTGGGGATGTTCTCCAGCCCTTCCACCGACAGGGACACACCGGTCACCTTTAAGATTCCCCGGCTCCAGCGGGGAATATGCTGGTTCACGATCTGCTCCACGGTGGCGGTATCTCCGGCGGCTGCGGCGCGCTCGGCGCGGCGCAGGATGCCGTAGTGCAGGATCATGTAACCGAACAGATAAATAAACATCGCAATGGTGCGAAGAATGCTCATAATAGTTTCCTCCTATTGCAAAAAATGCCATTGTCATTGTAGCACACTTTGCACAAAAAAGGGAGAGATAAATATTTTTTTACAATTCCGCCCGGTTGTATCTTGCAAAGTTGACAAAATACGGGTATATTTATATCTGTAAAGCCAGCACAATGGCACTTTCCAGACAAAACGCCTGCGGTGCCGGTTAAAAACGTAAGAGAGGTACCGCAGTTACTATGGGTCTTTTTCCTTCTGCCAACGATTTCAAGGCCGGGAAGGGTGTCGAAAAGGACGCCCCCCGCAAGACCGGCATCGGCCGCTTTTTTGAGCTTGTAGGCCGTGATATGAACGGGATGTTCCTTGCAAACCTGCTGACCTGCATCGGGTTTGCACCAGTCATCTGTCTGGTGTACATCGGCTTTTTGCAGAACAGCCTGCCGGTGATGCTGGGCAGCGCTGCCGTAGGCGGTCTGCTGGCGGGCCCGGCACTGGCAGGAATGTACGATACTGTCCTGCGCGCACTGCGCGACGAGGCGGGCTATTGGTGGGTGACCTACCGCAAGGCGTTCAAGCGCAACTTTAAAGCCAGCCTTGCGCCGGGCGTGCTGTACACCGTAGTGGTCACGCTGCAGATCTTCCTCGTCTATTTCTGCTTCAATATGCTGTACCACGGCACGAACGTGGGCATCCCGCTGTGGGTGGCTACGGTGCTCAATCTGGTGCTGTTCCAGATGCTGTTTGCCTATATGTGGCCGCAGGTGGTGCTGCTGGATCAGCCTTTGAGCCTGACTTTGAAAAACAGCATCAACTGCATGATCGCCTTTCTGCCCCATGCGCTGGCTGCCGCCATCGTGCAGGTGCTGTTCTGGGGCGTGGTGATCCTGTGTATGCCGCTGGGCCTTTTCCTGATGCTGATCTTCGGTTTCTGGTTCGTCACCGAGGTGTCCTGCCAGATCGTGTACGGTGATATCGACCGGGTGTTCCACATCGAGGAGAACATCCGCAAAATGAAGGACGCCGAGCTGGAAGCCGCCCTGAAAGAGGACTACGCCGACGACGACACCCCGGAGGAATAAGCGCTGACACTGCGGAAAGGAGCGATGTCCCATGGAACAACGGAATAATCTTGTGCTGCAGGGGACAGAAACCTTTTCCCGCGGGCAGCTGGACAACCTTGCGCTGGAAAACGGCGCACTGGTGCTGGACAGCGTGGCAGGGCGCAGCCTTTTGTACGGCAGCTACACCACCCCGGAGTTTGCCATGCCGGCCTTCTGCAACCTGAACGTCAGCTGGAACGCCCACGCACCCCGGGACACCATGGTGGAGGTGCGCTGCCGGGTATATGCGGCAGGGGCGTGGACAAGCTGGATGAGCTTTGGCAAGTGGGCACCGGATTATCCCCGGTGCAGCGTGTCCAGCCACAGCGAGGACGGCATGATCTTTTTGATGGGCGATACCGTCACGGTAGCTGCCCCGGGCGGCGGCACCGGCGTGCAGCTGCAGGTGAACCTTTCCACCAACAACGATAAAGTTACCCCGGCGGTGCGTCTGCTGGCGGCGGCGGTGCGCCCCCTTGCGTGGGAAAAGCGCAACGGCCACCCGCTGAACCGGCGGCTCTATCTGCCGGAATACTGCCTTTCTGCCCACGACCCCAGCTTTGGGCGGGAGATGGATCTGCCGCTGGTCATGGCGGCGCTGATGAACCGCTGGGGCGAGGATATCCTGCCGGAAGAAGTGGCTTACGCCATGGAGGACGGCAGCACCCGCAGCACCGGCAACACCGCCTTTGCGGCGGCCGCCGCAGGCTGCTGCGGCTATCCCTGCTGGCAGGCATGGATGGATCTTGCCGACCTGCGGGAGCAGATCCACGACGGCTGCTCGGTGGCGGTGCAGGTGGAGCGGCGGGGG
>ERZ791815.555-NODE-555-length-32271-cov-2.899212_pt1 | contig 32271 bp, 28 predicted proteins | sample MGYA00510302_ERZ791815 | MGnify/ENA primary metagenome ERZ791815 (study PRJEB30046, sample SAMN00791995) | human gut metagenome | study: EMG produced TPA metagenomics assembly of the A metagenome-wide association study of gut microbiota in type 2... | reverse complement strand
GCATACCACTGCGGCGTTTTCCCGTCGACCCAGATGTGCGGTTCCGTATTGCGAAGATTCGGATTTGTGCTGCGGCAGCTTCTGCTGATGATGTCCCCAATTTTCATTCGAACACTGTCAATTTCGCCTTTCGTGGGATTCAGGATGGAAACCGTCAGATATGGATACTGATTCGCAACGATATCTTTTGTAAACCGTGCTTTGACCCGCAGATCGCCAAGACTGCCGTAGCAGCATTCGCCAATGAATTGCGGATCATGGATCACGCGCCCATCCCCATAGATTTTTCTCAGTTCGTCCAGAAAGAAATTTGTCATGCTGCCTCCTTCCTGCTATCCTGTTTCCAGAACATTGCGTCAATGTCCGCAAACGTCTGGCTGCGGTTGAATTTCTCTGTGACCTTGCCGGGGACGATTTGCAGACGCATCATTTTTTGCCACAGATCCGGATGATGGTCGTACAAATGTCGCAGCTCGGACAGCTTGGCATTCGGGCAAAACCAGCAGCCGCCGCGGTCGGTAAACTCGTACACAGGGGAAAGCAGCCCCGCTTGTTTGCAGAGCTGCTTCGCGTCATCCTCGGTGTATCCGTATTTCTCCAGCAGCGACACCTGATTGCCGCCTAGCCGTGCAAGACGCTGCGGTTCGTTCTTTGCAATGCCGATGTACTGCACGGTGTTGGACGGCAGCGTTTTCTGATACTGCCGGATCGGGTGCATTTTGCAGTCACGTTGGACATAGCATTTCCCACACACAGGAAAGGAGCGGATCATGTCTTTCTTCGGCCCGCGTGTGACCTTTCCCATAAAAACAGAGGTATAGGTTTTCTCGCTTCAAAGCACACGGACAGGTACGCCCAGTTTTTCAAGGGCGGGAATCGCTGCCTGATAGATAAACGCCTGATGTTCCGGCACTTCTCCGGAGGTATCGTCATCAAACATGACCTCGCAGTACACCGCTTCGTCCAGCGGCTCGCTATGCTCCAAGGCCAGCAGGATCGTCGCAATGCTGTCTTTCCCGAAGGAACAGGAGGCGACGTGCTTTGGACTCATGTGCGCTCATCCTCCAGTTCCGCGCAAGCCATCCGCAGCTTCTCTGTCTTGTCCGTCTGCTCCCATGCCGCCTGCGGGTGCATAAAATGGCAGTTATTGCAGACTTCTGCGAAGAACGGCTTGTCCAGATCCAGCGCGTGAATCATGCCAGCCGGAGTGAAATCAAAGACACGGCGGACGGCTTCCGTCAGGAATGCGTCGTCATAGTATCCACTCTCCTGCGTATCGATTTCGACGGCAACCGGTTCGGCTTGTCCAATGGCATAGGCGAGGCTGACTGTACACGCATCGGCAAGACCGGCCGCAACAATGTTCTTTGCCACATATCGCGCCATATATGCGCCGCTGCGGTCAACCTTTGTGCCGTCCTTTCCGGAAAGCGCACCGCCGCCGTGGGGTACAAGCCCGCCGTAGGTGTCGACCATCAGCTTGCGGCCGGTGAGACCGGTATCTGCTTCAAAGCCGCCCAGCACAAATCTGCCGGATGGATTGATGAAGATTTTTGTATTCTCATCGATGCGTACATCATGACAGGCACGGGCAATGACCAGCCTGCGGAGTTCCTCACGAAGCTCGGTAGGGTCTTTGTCCGCATCATGCTGGCAGGAGATCACGATGGTGTCCACGCGCTCCGGCACACCGAACGCATACTGCACAGAAACCTGCGCTTTGCCGTCCGATCCAATGCCGGAAATCAGCTTTTCCTCCCGGCAGGTGGTGAGCAGGCTCGTGATACGGTTCGCCAGCACAACCGGCGCGGGCAGCAGCTCGACTGTTTCCCAGCAAGCGTAGCCGTACATAATGCCCTGATCGCCTGCGCCGAGCGTTTCGCCATCGACCGCGTCCGCAATATCGGGGCTTTGTGTATGCAGCCGCACCTCTACATTATAATTACAGTCATATCCAGCTCTTTGAACCGCTTGCCGTACAATGGTTTCCACGTCAGGATGCGCTGTCGTATGCAATTCTCCGGCGACAAGAATTTTGCCCGTCGTCGCCAGCACTTCACAGGCAACGCGGGCATTCGGATCTTCTTTGAGGCAGGCGTCCAGAACGTTGTCCGCAATCGTGTCGCAGAGCTTGTCCGGGTGACCTGCTGTGACGGACTCTGCCGTCAGGATGTAGTTATCTTTCATGCGTCGATTTTCCTTTCTTCGGCTGATTGATCACCTTTCCATGCTGCATGACGAACAGCTTTTCGCGGGAATACAGGCGCGTATAGGTCTGGATCTGCTTGTCGGTCAAAGAACAAAATTCCTCGCTGCTGCCTTGTGCAAGGAAAAACGTGCCGTGGATAATGTCATACGGTATGCCATTGCGATTCCGCAGGAAGCGGTTTTCCGGCAGACCGAGGAGTTTGGCTTCTTCGTTGCACAGCAGCAGGACATTCGGATCTTCAAACGGTTCGACGGCCTGAATGAAACCACCCACAATAGCCTGCATGCTCGCCAAGCTGCCGTCGATCTCCTTGACATACGGATCTTTGGTGGGTTCCACGACCAGAATGCGCATGGGATCATCGCTCATAGTTATCCTTCTCCTTTCCGCGGCGGTTGTGATTGTAGTCGCCAATGTCTGTGATCGTCACATATTCCCCAATCAGGCACAGGGCTTCGCCGTAGCTGTGGCACTCGCCGCTGAAAATACGGTGGGTGAGTTCTTTCGCCTGATCCCGCAGACCAGCTTCGCGCAGCGTCCTCGCCGCAATGCCGACAAGGTTAAAAATATTGCCGTCCTGCCCAATGAGCGGGCAGGACGGCTTTTCAACACCCAGTTCGGATTTCTCTAAAAATCCACCCAGACGGTTCGGTACATAATCACTGAGCCATGTCCCGCCAATCGTTCCGTATGTGGTAAGTCTCCACATGGCGAGTTTGCCGACATCAAGATCAACACCTTCAAAGTCAAACAGCATGTTGGTGTGACCGTCGTACTCAAACAGAGATGCCCGTTCAAACCGGCTGCTATTGCGCAGGATTCCGGCATCCGTGAGCATTTCGTTGATCCCTTCCAACCATTCCTGCGGATCACCGCCGCAGCCTTGCAGGATCAGCCCTTCTCGGTCGCTCATTTTGCGAAGATCACCGGCCTGAATTCTCTGGATGGCGTTATCGCTCATGGCTGGCCTCCTTCCGCTGCGGCGGCTTGGTTTGTGCCTTTTTCGGATACGGTTCGATGCCGCACTCCTTGAGGCAGTTCTTGAACGCATACTTGAGGCAGCCGACCGGCAGACCGTTTTGCTCGTAGCCCGTTTTGATACCGAGATAGTAGTCTCTCGGCGGCAGGGACGGTTTCAGATGCAGCTCCGGGTTCATAATGTAGGCCATAACTGGGACGCGCTGCCCGTCAAACGTCCGCACCTCCAGCGTCTGCTTGATATACAGACGCGGATAGCCTTCGTAGCGGTCGAGCGATGCTTCGCATTTATCAGTCAGCTCCCACAAAAGGCCGTAGACGCAAGCGCCTTCCTTGGGTTCGACCGTCGCAACGCCGCTGCCGCGAAAGCGAAGATCATAATTGTCCAGAACAGCCTGCCCGTAGACGCTCGCATCCGGGCAGCGGTACTGCATCTGATCCAGATTGATATTGCTGCCATAGGCAAAATACAGCGATTTCTCCATCATCATTTCTCCAGCAGCTCCAGCGCACCGATCTCACCCAGCACATGAATGAGCGCGGCTGCGCGTTCTTCCGTACTGCCCGCTGGCAGCTCACACGGGGTTTCCGTCATGCGGCGGATCGTGTTCTGCATATAACGGATATATCCTTCCGTGCCGTCGAACGTGCCAGCATCAAAATGCATGGCGCGGAGTTGGGTTAAAATTTCGATGGGTGTTCCCTCGTATGTAGATTCTTCAATACAGATTTTCATTCGGTCACCTCTCCTGTTCCTGTTGAGATGTTCGGTTTTTGTGGCTGCTTGCATAGCAGTCCTTGTCATACCGCCAAGCGCGATCACCCTCCAGATTGGCAAGCAGATGGTCTCGCGTATTCTTGAATTCATCGCCGTTCAGTCCCATCCGCACGAGCCAGACACGGAACGTGAACAATTCATTGTCGCTCATTGTCTTGCGCATGACACTGGTGCGCTGGCTGATGGCCTGCGCAGACATGGCGAGACATAAATTCACATAAGCCTTTGCGCGACCAGCGTGGAGGGTAGAATTAAAGCAGCGCCATTCAATGGTGCCGCGATAAAAGACAGAATGCAGGTTCAGCGCGTAATAGCGCGTCCAGTTATAATGCTCATGCGCAGAAATGCAACCTTCATACCAGATGTTCTCCAACTGGGTAAGATCGGTCGTTGGTTCGTTGGACAGCCGCCTTGCCCGCTGCAGCATGGGTTCGCGCACGCGCTGACACCAGCGGTTGACGCGAGCAGGGTTTGTCTTGAGTGCCTTGAACAGCAGATCCTCTTTGGAATACATGATACTGAGCAGGTTCTTGAGACTCTGGCGGTTATGATTGGATGCGTCCACATGGACGTGCATCCCGCAGGAGTCGTTGACTTTTCCGCCTGCCTGCCGGATACGGCGCACGCACTCCTGAAACTTTTCCATTTCGTCATAGGTGAGCTTCGGCGTTACCATTTCCACGCGATATTCCGGATCGGTTGTTCTGCGATAGCGCCCATCGTCATTCCACTCTGCGCGGATACTGCCGTCGCTCATGATGCGCCACTGCTTGCCCTCCCGATCCGGTACATACCAGCTATCATAATTATCATAGCTGCGCTGCGGCGTTGTTTCAAAATACGCAGCAAGCACCTCTGCCGCTTCTGCTCGCGTGATGCCGGTCAGCTCGATCTCCACGCCGAAGCATTGATCTTTGATGCCAATCATCGCTCCGGTTCTTTTGGCTTATCGCCCTTTGTCTGCGGAGGAGTACGTTTCTCTGGCTCCTGATAAACGTAGGTATCTTTCTTTTCGTCGAACACCATGTTAAAATCAGCAGCTTCTGCGCCGTGAATCTGAAACGCCATCTCATAAGCCTCCCGGCTGCCGTCTTCCGGGATATTCCCGTCAATCGGTTCTCCGGCTAAAAGGACAACATGACCGACGTTGTGACCAATATCTTCATCCGCCCACTGCAGACCAACTTCCACCTCTGGGAACATCTGTGATAGTTTGTCTATGACTGGCATGGGTGTATCCCATGCTGTCAGGAAGTGAATGCTCTGTGATTCCTGATCGAAGTGAACGTCATAAGCATTCCACTTTGTTCCCCAGTTCCGATTGCACCATCCGTACCAATCTCCGCAGCCATATTGCAGGAAGTTGGAGATCACGACCTGCCCCATGGCAATGACATCTGAAAGGGGAGTGTATTTGCTGGATCTGGAAATCCGCTGTACATCCAGCGTCATAAACTGCTCGCCTTTGCTTCGACCAACAATGCCGGCCAACTTCTGATATTCCTCACTGCTCAATTTTGGAACGCCCATGTCCGGCGCGGCTGGGTTCAGCGCCATCATGCAGACATACAGAGCCTCGTCTGTGCGGGAGCCTGCTTCAATGTTGAGGCTTTCCGGCATGGGAATAATTCTATTAAAATCAATACTGCCAAAGCCGAGTTCATCACTTTTGATTTTGTCAAGCACGGCATGAACCTGTTCGCTGTCACCTTCAAACTTCAAAATGTTTGTAATATGGTTCGGCATTCGTCACCTTCTTCTTGCAGCGCGCGCAAAAAGCCGAGAACGTCATCGTCGACGCTCCCGGCTGGCTGCGGCTGCGAAATTGTTTGTGGATAGGAGTTGTTTTGCAGCTCCGTTTGGAGAATTGTTTTCAAGTCCTTCAGAAATTGCTTCCGCTGCGCCTGCTGGCACAGTGCCAGGCAAAGCCAGTTTGTGCGCTGCCCAGCCGGAATCGCAGACAGAAGCTCCCACGCCTGCCGGTGGAGTGGATTGTCCAGAAACAGCGTCGTACCAAAACGGGCCGTTTGCGGCTTATCCTGCATGGCCTGCTACCTGCGATGCCAGCCGCTCGTATGCCTGCGCGTTTAATTTGTCATCGTCCAAAATGACAGGACGCAGAACGCCGCCTTGCGGCAGGTATCGCTTCATAAGCCCGGCCCCGCCGCCGAGAAATACAACCGGCATGGCACGGCAGTCCAGACCAGCTTCGGCAATGGCAGAGAGAATGCGGCGGGCATAGATCCCGGCTTCCCGCTGGATGATGGCTTTCACGCGGTCATCCATACTGTCTGGGATGCCGCGCAGAACGTTTTCGATCTGCACACTGGTGAGCGACAAATTGAGGCTTCGGCGCACCTGCTCTGCGATCTCATCCAGACAGCGGATCATGCCCAGCTCCAAGCTGCGGCAGGAGGCTGCATTCGGGATGTGGTTGTCCAGCCGCATAATATCCACGGTCCACCCGCCAATATCCGCAAGGATCACGGAGGGTTCATTCAGCAGATCGCTGTGCTGGAGGATGGCAGCATAGCCCTGCGGGAACAGCTTCACATCCTGCACAGAAGTTTCATACGAAATTCCTTCATACGAAAAAGAGACCGGCTTGCCCTCGCGCAACAGATACGCCCGAAACGCTTTCTTCTCCCGCCCGAAGCTCGTCAGCGGCAAGCCCGCCGCGAGGATCACAGGCGTTGTAGTCGGCGCGTTCCGGTACGCGATCTCTTTGGCAATGGCCGCCAGTGTCAGCAGATAGTAGTTTTCGTCTGCCGTCTTATCCTTCTGGAGCGGCTGCCGTCCGCTGCCGACGACGTAGTATTTTCCGTCATAGCAGAGGACGTTTTTCTGCGTGTACGGTTCATGCTCGTATTCTGCCAAGCCGGAGGGAAACGAGCAATGCGCGGTTTTCATGGCCGCGTAGCCATGATCCACGCCAATCGTAATGGGTTCTGTCATCGTTCTTCCACCTTTCCTTTCTCTTTTTGCCTGTTCATATCCTTCTGCGGTGCGCGTTCCTCTGGGAGCAGTTTCTCAAAGCCCAGCTTACGCAGCGTCTTTTCATACAGCTTTTTCTCGAACGTCAGATATTCCGGCGATGTATAATCGGTATGAAGCGAAACAGCTTCTTCATAGCACGGCGCGACGATCTCATACTCCACAGAGCCGAAACGGTCCGCGGTCAGGTATCGCAGCATCCCGTAACCGTCCATTTCCTCGAATTTTCCCATATTATCTTCCGTGGCAAACTCCGTGCTGATATGAAAGCGCGTCAACTCAGCAGCGCTTTTATAAAGCACAAATCCGCCCGGATCAAGGTAGGGCGCAACCGCCTTATATAACCGCCGACAGTGTTCCCGGCTGTTCAGCTGCGGGGCCAGCTTTACAAGGGCTGTTTCCAGCGCTTTGTTCTTTCGGGACAACTGCCTGTTACCGATTTGCAGATTGTTATAAGCAATGGAGAGCTGAACTGCCGTGCGCTCTTGGGACGCTTGCTGCTCGCGCATGACCTCATATTTGATCTTCAGTGCAGGGTATTCTCGGATCGCGGTCAGCATTTCAGACAGCTTCATCTGCGCTTTCTCCGATATCGTGAAAACCGCTGCAATACCTGCAAGCGGTTATCAATCTTGCACGATGCCTGATCGACTGCTTCCATGTCCTTATCCAGCTTCTTGTGGATGTGTTCCAGCGCGTCGCGGTCATTGCAGCAGTCCACCAGAACGTAGGTGCTGCCGGTGGAGAACACCTCGCGCCTGCCGTATGGGTCGCGGAGGCTGGCAATGAGCCGCTGGCCGACCTTTTTCCGGTATGCGATCTGTAATGCTTCCGGTTCTCCGCAGACACCGTACCGCTTCAAGATCTGTGCGACCTCGTCGGAGGAGATCTGCTGGTGTGTCATCAGCTTCTCCAGGATCTCTGCGGCTGCATCCTCCGGAACGCCGGAATAGCCGGAATAACCATCTAAATATGCCGTCATGTTTGGAACTCCTTTCTGCGCGCAAACGGCCATCCCGCAATGGGATGGCCGCTTCGTTCGTTACGCTGCCGCAGGAAGCTCCGCAGCATCGCCCAGTTCTTTCCGGGGCGAGAGAAACTCCACCTCGGTCGCTTTGAGCAGGAAGCCGGGCTGCCGCTCCGGTTCTTCGGCAAAGGTGATCGTTTCAAAATCACCGCTGGCCGCAATCTTGCAGCCCTTTCTGGCAAACTCCGCACAGCGTTCTGCGAGCACGCCGCGCACCTTGATCGAGATAAAATCGGTCAGCTTTTCTCCATCCGGAGATTTGTAGCGGCGATCCGAGGCAATACGCATGATGGCGTAGGGCTTGCCGGTTTCTTCGTTGGTCTTGAGGACGGGATCTCCCGTCAGGTTGCCGATGGCAATCATTTTAAGCATATTGAAGTCCTTCTTTCTTTGTATTATGCCCATTCGACGACGAACAGGACGGAGAGGATATTGGCGTTTGTGACCGGCTGGGACAGGGCGCTGACAACTGCGTCATAGGTGAGCGTCAGGCTTTCTTCCTCGTTGATCTGCCACGGGGAAGTGAGTTCAAACTGCTCCGTGCTGCCGGTCTTGCTGGTCTGTGCGCTGTTGATCTTGAAGCCAATCTGGTTGCTGTCCACCTTGGCGTGGGACATATCCGAAGCATACGGCACCAGTGTCCAGCCATTTTCTGCCGTCAGGGTCACGGAGGACACCTGCACAGCGGCGGTGGAGTGGTTGACAATCTCCGCGTTGGAGACGTAGACCTTCCCGTTCTGATCGACCGTCACCGGCAGCACAGCCGGAACAATGACAGAGAACACGGTTGCTTCCTCCCAATGCGCATAGTAGGTGGTAGAAGCTACCTCTTTGAATACGGTGTTGCCATCTACCTGCGTGCCGCCGGTTTCCTGTGTGAACCAGCCGAGGAACGCATAGCCCCTGCGAGTCGGCTCTGTGGGCAGATTCAGCTTTTCGCCATAGGTCTGGTTGGTGGTTTCCGTTTTGCCGGTACCGAGATCCCATGTGATCTTGTATTCTGCCGGGGCAAACTGCGCGTAGAATGTCCGCGCGGCCGTGATCGTGACCGTGCTGTATAACGTGCCGTTTGTCTTTTCCGTGTACCAGCCGGAGAATGTGTGACCTGCCTTGACCGGTGTGTAGCCGGGTGCAACGGCGGTCTGGTTGGGCGCGACGGAGGTCGTCACGCTGTTCTTACCGCCGACGCTGCCGCCGTTGGACGCAGCATCCCACGTCACGATCAGCGCGACATTTGCGCCGCAGTCGTCGCATTTGCCGTCACCGTTGGAATCTACATGGTCGGCGTACTCTTCACTGCTTGCCTTACAAACGGAACAGGTCTTCGCGCGCTTGTGCTGGGTATCGCTGGAACTTGTCCACCTGCCATAGGTATAGGTGTGATCGGCGTAGTCATAGGTCGACGCGCCGCAGCCGGAGCAGGTTTTCGAGCGTCGGTGCTGGGTATCGGAATATTTACTCCACGCACCGGTGGCGTAGCTGTGATTGCCGTAGTCCGTTGTGGAATATCCGCAGGTGCGGCACGTTGCTGTGCGGCTGTGCTGACTGCTGCTGTAATTGTTCCAGCTTCCGTAGCTCATGCTATGACTGGCGTATTCGTAATCCGAGTCGCCGCAGTTGCGGCAATAGGCTTCGCGCCGGTGCTGCGAGGCTGAATACTGCTCCCAGCTTCCATAGGAATAGCTGTGACCGGTTGCGTAGATGGTTTCGCGCTTGCTCTGGCCGCAGTCACAGCTATATTCCCGGTAGCCGTTTCGCGTGCAAGTGGCATCATTTTCATAGCCCAGAACCCATGTATGGCTTCCGCAGTCCGGGCAAGTCCAAGAACCATACGAGCCGGAACCATGATCTTTATACACATAAGTGCCGAGATTTTTTGTGTAATGACATTTATAGCACTCGTAGTACTCGGCATGGCCGCGCGAGGTGTGCGTTGTGGAAACGTAGGTGCCCTGCAAAGAATACTGTTTGCAGCTTGGGCAGGTGCCGACAATGCCGGTGGACGCACGAGTGGAAACTTGTGCAGGCGCTTTCTTGATACCGCCTGCGGTGGCGGCATCTGCGTTCTGATACACACCGTAAAGATCGTAGAAATATCGGTTGCTTCGATTGGATGCCGTCCAGTCATAATCGTGGAAAGGCACAGAAGAATCCGGGTAGCCGATGATGTACGCAACATAGAGCGTATCGCTGTTGTCGGTTTCGCGCCAGAACGCATCCTCGCCAATGCTGTCCAGCGTATGCTCTCCGTAATAAATGGACAGCTTCGTCAGCAGTGGGCAGTTATAGAACGCATGGCGGCCAATGACCGGTGTGGTGCTGGGGATCTCGGCAGTCGTGAGATTGGTACAGTCCTCAAACCAGTAAGCAAGATCAGAGATCGCCAGACTCTCCATGCCGTCGAACCAAACCTGTGTGATCTGGCTGCGGTATTCTGCCCACGGTTGGTCATCTTTGCTTGTAAAGGCGCTACAATCTCCGCTGCCGGAGATGGTCAGCCAGCCCTTACTGTCCAATTCCCATGTGATCTTGCTGTCCTGGATCGTGCCGCTGACGACAGCATCGTCTGCCGCAAACGCCGAGATACTGAGCGAAAGGAGCATGCAGAGGGCAAGCAGGATTGCTGTGAGTTTTCTTGTTTTCATAGCGATTCCTCCCTCCTTTACGAATTGCCGGTTGCAGGCGCGATGGTGAAGATCAGCGTCGCGGCGTTCACTTTCTCCACCTTTTCAGCTGCCGCGACCTTCGCCGTGTATGCGATCCGCAGGTTTTTCCCTGCGTCAATGACCGGGAATGCACCGTCGACCAGCGTCAGTTTGCCTTCTCTGACCGTCTTGCAGCCGTTGATGCTGAACGCGATCTTTCCGGCTTCGCTGCCGAAATTCTCATAGTCTCCAATGGCGAACGCGCCGGGCTGCACATCGACGGCCACAACCTGCACCGCGCCGCTCTGTGCGCGGTTTTCAATGACGGCGTTGGATGCCGTTACAACATAGCCGTCCAGAACCGTGACCGGCAGGCAGGCGGGGACGCTGACAGAGATAGGCGAAACAGAATTCACAACCGTCAGCACAACCGGGACGCTAGCCTGCGCGGTTTCTGCGGCAAAGGCAGAAACCGACAGCGAGCAGAGCATCATGACAGCAAGCAGGATGGCAAGGAGTTTCTTTGTTCTCATTTTGATAGTACCTCCTTCGGCCACAGGTATGCTGCGTGCAGCGCGGTTTTGACCTCCAGTGTGCCGACCGTCTTGCCGTCGCGGGTGGCGGTGATCGTCGCGGTGCAGGCAGCGTTGCCGTATTCCGGCGCTTCTTTCAGCGTGATGGAGCTGACCGACGCGCCCGCTGCAAGGGTGATGGGATCTGCGATGAGGCTGCCGTCGGAATCTCTGCGGATCTCGATGGTATAGGTGTCCGTCTTGCTGCTATTTTTCAGCGTGGCAGATACCGTCTGCTCGCCAACGATGGCATACAGATGCGCGGGGATCTCTGCCTGAATGAGATTCTCGTCTACCATCTTATTGAGGTCGCGCTGCGCGTTCAGGAGGTCATCTATTGCATAAAACACGATCTCTGTTTCCGGGAATTTGCCTGCGCGCTCGATGATACGTGTTTTGATCTTGTCATAGACCAGCAGCGTCGATTCGCGGTCAAAAATGACCTTGACCGGTCCGTCCACACGGCAGGCAATGACTTCGGCTGCCGTTGTGCCATTGCTGCAATAGACCGCCGCTGTGCCGCCGCCCCACACGACAAGGCGTCCGGAGATTTTTACATTGGACAGCGTGATCTTGCCATCCGCAGCGCCGCAGCCGATGATGAGATCGCCGTCAATGGACATATCCTTCAATTCGACATCTTTCGTGCGGACAAGCAGATTGCCCTTGTAGTCCTTCGTATAGCTGCCGCTTTTGGTGATATAGGACTGGATGATGTTGAAGTAGAGCTGTGCAAACTCCGCTCTCGTGATGTTGGCTTGTGGCGCAAGCCCCTGCGTGCGACCATGCACATAACCGGCTGCGACCATTGCTCTCATGTACGGCAGCGCCCATGTGGAAACATCCTTGGCATCCGCAAACTTGGACAGATCCGTCTTGGCGTAATCGTCAAGATCAAGCTGCAAAGCTCGTGCGACAACCGCAATGGCCTCCTGACGGGTGATTGCCCGATCAGGCTGCATGCTGGTGGAGGAGACACCGTTATACGTCCTCATCTGGACGGCGAGTGCGACATCTTTGTAGTACCACTTGGATTTTGCAACGTCCTTGTACGCAGAAATGTCCGCTGTTTTGTAACAGCCAAAGGAACGGTTTGTAATGGCTGCCATTTCTGCACGGGTCAGCAGACCGTTGGGGTCAAGCTGCGTCTTGGACTTACCGTACAAAAGCCCATTATCCACAGCGGCGGTTACCGCTTCCGCGTACCACGCTTTGGTGTCCACATCCTTGAAATCTGAAATACTCGCCGCGGATGCGGAAACGGCAAGAGACAGGCAGGTCACGACAGCCAGAAACAGCGCAAGAATTCGTTTTGTTTTCAAAGTGAATCCCTCCTATGATAAAAGCTGCCGGGGGAAGCAGGTTCCCCCGGCGATGGATGGGTGTGGCTTAGACCGCATCCCAGCAGATCACGAACAGAACGGACGCAACGGAAGCGTTGACGACAGCTTCGGAGACCGGGCTGACGATGGCGTCATACGCGATGCCGATGTAGTTTGCGCTCTGGTCGCCGTTGCCGGACATATAGCAGCCTTCGATGGCACCGTCGATGAGGGTCTGGGAAGCCGCATTCTCCGCATTGGTGAGCTGCTCCGCGCCGCCTCCAAGCGCGAGCTTGAAGCCGATCATGTTGCTGTCCACCTTGACCTTGGCAAGGCTGTCCTTGCTGCCGAACGCGGTCAGCTTCCAGCCGGTGCCGGCTTCGACCTTGACGTTGTCAACCTTGACCGCGCCAAAGGAATTGTTGGTGATGCGGATATCCGTGGCCGTCGTGACCGTGCCGTCCGTACCAACTGCGATGGGGAGGATGGTCGGGATGGTGACGTTCATCTTGGTCGCAGCAGGATCGCCGTCAAGCGTTCCGTCCGAGGTGGAAGACAGGCTGACGCTGGATGTACCGGTGCCGCCGGAGACGTCCACGGTAGTGGGTTCGGCAGCGGATGCGCCAATGGCGAGACTTGCCATAAGGCAGACGGCGAGGAGCAGGGATACGAGTTTCTTCATGTTCTTCATAGTGAGTTCTCCTTTTTCGTTTTGTTAGTTTTGAATGGTAATTGTGATAATGGCCCCGGCAACGCCCAAGGTTGCGCCGGAGTCAGGATCTAAGTTGGAAAAGTAGGCGGTACATTCGTACTCGCCTGCGGGCAGCTCCACATCGAGCTTTGCGCACTCGATCTTGCTGCCGACCGCAATGGCTTTGGACTCATAGATCTTTTCACCCGTGTCATTGCGATAAAATTCTACCTTTTGCGGGTAGAGATTGTTCAGCTCATTGACCAGCATGACGTTGCCTTCACTTTTGCCGTCCTTGAAATACGGCGCGGTGTTGCAGCTGATGTTAATCATGCCCGCCTGCACCTTGTCGTTGAGGCGCTGCTCGATTTCCTCCTGCGAGAGCGTCTCCCAACCGCCTTCAATGGCGGAGTCGTCGTAGACAATGCCGCTCTGCACGGCAGGTTCTTTTGGTTCGTCGTTTCTGACGGCGAATGTGACAATCACGGCAATGACCACCAGAATGGCAAGCGCAATGAGGCTGATGTGGATGGGGCTGAGCTTTGTTTTCCGTTTGTACATGGTTGATCTCCTTTTCGTTTTTACATGATGCTTTTAGGCTGCGGCTTCAAAATAGCTCTGCGGCTTGACGGTGCAGAGGAATTGACGGATAGCGGCTACCTCTGTCAAGATCGGCATTTCCGGCAGCGCATTCAGAACATCCTGCAGGTAGCGGCCTCTGGCGCTGCATCGTTCATCCAGAATTGCCACGACACAGGTGTCCGTTTCCGTGCGGATGGCGCGTCCAAAGCCCTGCTTGAGCTTGATCTGCATTTCCGGCACGATGACGCTCCGGATGAAGTCATGCAGGGCGGGATAGTTTCTTTTTTCATGCTCGTGGATGGCGTCCGGGAATGCAAACGGCAGCCGGGGAATGATGAGCAGCGACACGCAGTCGCCGGGGAAGTCCATGCCTTCCCACGCAGCGCCGGTTGCCAGAAGAACTGCTCCGGGGGTGCTCTTGAATTGCCGCAGAATCTGTGGGTGGTTCCTGCGCATGACGAAGATTGGGATGCCGCTTTTGAGCCGGTAGAGACATTCACAGACAGTGGACATATCCTTGTAAGAGGTGAAAAGAACAAGGGCGTGTCCGTTCGCGGCTTGCAGCAGGCATAGAATCTGCCGTGCGACGGTTTGGGGATACCGCTCGTCCTCTGAAAAACGAGGTGGCCGCTGTGGAAAAAATAATCTGCAATTTGCGGCGTAGTCAAAGGGAGATACGGCAACCGCTTCTGTGACTCTTGGATTGCCGGACAGCCCGCATTCGTCCTGAAACCGGCGAAAGCTGCTGCCGATGGCAAGCGTTCCGGAGGTAAGTAGGAGTGGGATCTGTTTGCTCCAGACCGTGTGCTGCATTCTGGATGTGATATCCGCTGGAACGCTGCACAGCATGAGCTTGCCGTCATCATCCTCTGCGGTGTAGCGGATGGCGTCTGTCTTGGGCCGAAGAAACAGAACGACCTTGTCGGTGAGCTGCTCCAGCGCCCGTTTTGTGGCAGGTTCCAGAAACGTGGACAGCTTTCTGCCGATCAAAAACAGCGTAGAAAGGACTCTGCTGAGATCATCATGGAACAGCTCAGCAGGGTACTCCGGCGACAATTCCGCCATCTTTTGCAGAAGTGTGGAAGAAGCGGAAAACAGCCTGTCCGCTGCCAGCGCGTATCCGTCCTGCTTCAGCCGAACAACTGCGCCGCGGATCTCTCCGGCTGTCAAGGTTGTGCCGAACATTTCCCGCGCTGTTTCCGGCAGCTTGTGCGCTTCGTCCACAATGACTGTGCAGGCATCCGGAAGGATGGGCCTCAAGCCGTTTTCCCGGTGCATACAGTCTGCCAGCCAGAGGTTCTGGTTGCAGATCTGGAACAAATACCGTTTTTGCCCGCACTCGGTCAGGTGCCGGCGATAGCGGCAGTCCGGGTGTTTGCAGTCACAAAACTGCGGAACGCAGACACGCTCACGGTCAAAGCTGCTGAGTTTCTGTGTTTCATCCAGATCCAGAACATCCCGCAGGGAATAAAGTTCTTTCTTCTGCATGACGTTTTTCCCGTTCGGGCGCTGCTGCAGGTGCTGGCGCAGCCGCTCGTCACAGACATAGTGACTCTTGCCCTTGCGCAAGGCGGCAAGAATAGGTGTTGTGATATGCGGATCGTCCGACAGCGCATCCGACAGGAACGGCAGATACTCCCGCACAATGGCGTTCTGGAGGGCAATGCTGGAGGTTGCGATGATCACCGGCTGGAATGGGAGCCCGTCCACCAGCCTGCTGTGGCTGTACACGATGGCAGCGGTTAAGTACGCATAGGTCTTTCCAATACCGGTCCCGGCGTCGCTCAGTGCAATGCGGTTTTCAAACATGGCGTCCAGCATGGTGTGGCTGAGACGGATCTGTTCCGGCCGCTCTGTCATGCCGTGCGCGGGGAGAATGGTTTTGAAGATGTGGTCGAGTTCGGTATGTGCGTTTTTTCTGGTAAGTTCGTTGATCATGATTTTTCATCCTATCTTGAAAAGTTTGTTCCGCCGTATTTGCAGCTCGCACCCCGGCGATGGGGAACAGCGCAGACAGAGCTTGGCAGCTCTCACAGCCTGTAACTGGGGTCTTTACTGCTTTCAACCCCAGCGCATGGCAGCCTGTCTTACGTGCAGGCTAGACGTTGTGTGTCCAAGCAGGTTGGGCGGCATGATGCAGCCTGCCAAGGCTGCCCACGGCGCGTTTTTCGCTCGCCGGAAGCTCGTGACTCCGGGTCCTCGCGCACGCCGTGCGCGTTTCCCAACCTGCGGTGTGATCCGCGTTGCTGGTATTCACTTTTCAAGGTCCAGTGAGGGGCGTTTCGAATCCTCTCACTATCCCTCCCGAAAAAACGACCAAGTGAATAACAGAATTTCAAAATTTTTTGAAAATTTTTATTGCAGCTTATTTCGCAGCGTTTTCAGAAGCCGCTCCATCCGGTAAACAACTGCTCGCGGATACACACCAATCCGCTTTGCGTATTCCCGCATGGAAATTCCGTCAAAAAACACAGTGCGAATCATCTCCTGATCTGCCGTATCCAGATTTCCCAAGACCGTTTTTAGCTTCCGGTATAACAGCTTGTCGGAAATTGTATCCTCCAGATTTTCTGCACTGCAAAGTGCGTCCTCTGTGTAGCCTTCTTCTAAAAGCATCTCAAAGGAGAGCGGCTTTTCCGCTCCTTCGCGTTCCTCCAGATACCGCTCCCGGCGATCCATGCTTGCGTAGGCTTCATATACTTCGTCCGAAACAGAAACCTCTACGCCGTCAACGTAGATCACGTTGGCAATGACATTGCCGTTTTCATCGCGGAGTCTTTTATAATTTCGCTCAGTTTTCCAGTTGTACATCTGTAATCTCCAATCTCAAAATTTCGTGAAATTTTGAGATTGAGTTACGGATACTTCGCTGCAAGTTCAGACCAGACGCGCATAAATGCCCTTTCCGCTATTCAGCGAAAAGGGCATAAAAAATAGCCTTACGGAAAGCTGAACAGCTTACCGTAAGGCGCCGAACGCGGCGTTCCCACATTCTAAGGTGGGCGGCTCGTGCGCATAACTTGTATGAAATTCGTAGCGCTTTTTTGAGATCGCCGCAGTTTTATGAATCAGTCTCTTGTCAGAAAACTGCTTCTGGATATTTGAATTATCTGTTTTGTTCTTTTGCAGACGCAGTCTTTATTTTCCCCATTTCCCATTTTTTCGATGTTCTAAATGTCGGGGATTTGTCAGTGCAACTACTGTATGAATCTTCCGTCTGGTTTTCACCTCAGATTTCTTCTACAAGTACTCCATATGGCAAGAATACTCCATCTTTAGGTGCTTCACCGAGCAATACTTTTCCGTATATGGGTATCGGCAGCACTGCACTTTGCTCGCTGATGTTACAAATGACACGGATTGTTTCTTTTCCCAACGTCCGCTCATAGGCAAAAATCTGTGGATGTTCAGGCAGAAGCAGCGTAAAATTGCCCCATTTTAGCGTGTCGCTTCTGTTGCGCAATAAAATCAGTTCCCGATAAAAATGGAGGACAGACGCGTCATCGGCCATTTCCACTTCTGCATTGATCTGTTTGTAATTTGGATTAACTGCGATCCATGGTTTCTCGGTGCTAAATCCAGCATTTATCTGATTGCTCCACTGCATGGGTGTTCTCGCATTATCCCGCCCTTTATGCAAAATTCCATTCCATGCCCACGCTTCCGTCCCGCTTTGTTCTGCCTCTTTCAGCAAATTCAGGCTTTCAATATCGCGAAGCTGCATTTTTTCTGTAAACGGGTAATTTGTCATACCAAGTTCTTCGCCCTGATAGATAAACGGTGTTCCACGCAGCAGGTACATTGCGGCCGCGAGGCATTTTGCGCTCTGTATCCGCAGTTTTTCAGTCCTTGTGCTGCCGAATCTGGAAACTGCTCTCGGCTGGTCATGGTTTCCGAGGAAAAGTGTATTCCAGTCAATTGCAGCCTGCCATTTTGCAATGATCGCTTTGAATTTTGAAAGAGAGAACGGTTGAACATCCCACTTGCTTTCACCGCCATCGATATCCATCAGGTCGAATTGGAACAACATATCTAATTCTCGTCCGTTTCCAACAACTGAGTTTGCATTCTCAGTTGTAACAAACGTTGTTTCTCCTACGCACATACAATCGCGGCCATCAAAGCACTTTTTCCGCATTTCCTGCAGATAGGTGTGGAGTTTTGGTTGAAAAGAAAAATACTGCTTCGAAAATACGTACCCTCTTCCTGCTCCGCTCGGAAGTCCATCTGCTTTTGCAAGCAGGCTGATCACGTCCATTCGAAACCCATCCACACCCTTGTCAAACCACCGATTCATCATGGCGTAGATATCATTTCGCATTTTTTCATTTTCCCAGTTCAGATCTGGTTGTTTTTCACCAAAAAGATGCAAATACCACTGCTTTGTCGCATCGTCATATGACCACGCAGAGGGAGTAAAAAAAGAAGCCCAGTTGTTCGGTTCCTTATCCCCATTTCCATCACGCCATATGTAATAATCACGATATGGATTCTCTTTTGATTTTCGAGACTCAACAAACCATGCGTGTTCGTCTGAGGAATGATTTACGACCAGATCCATAACTAGCTTTATGTCTCGCTTATGCATTTCCCGCAAAAGCGTATCAAAATCCTCCATCATGCCAAACTCGGCCATGATTTTCTCATAATCTCGAATATCATAACCCATATCCGCATTGGGAGAATCGTAAACCGGACAGAGCCAGACAGCCCCGATTCCAAGCCATTTCAGATAATCCAACCGTGAAATGATTCCCCGAATGTCACCGATTCCATCCGCATTGGAATCCTGAAAGCTGCGCGGGTAGATCTGGTAGAATACGCGTTCTTTCCACCACTGCGCCATTTTCTAACCCCCTTCAATGACTAAAATACCGCAGCGAAGCACTTGCAGTTTTACGCAGATAACAGCGCTCTGCTCTGTTTGTATCAGTTGATAGGATAGTTGCTGTTGCTTTCCGTGTTGATAATCGGGCGATGCCACCCAAACCGCTTCTGGCTCTCTCGTGACCTGAATTTGTGCCGATACCGTTATTTCTTCGTCCGGCAGATTCTTCCCTTCGTTCCACACTGAAGAGTTGTTTGACAAGTTTATGATACAGACTACTTTCCTTTCCCGGTTTTGCAAAAGGTGATACCATACTTCTCCGCTTTCACCATCCGCACTTCCGCTAGGCACGAACTGATACTCTTGATTGTCCCAACCCTGATGTGATAGACTGACGTTTTCCAAGCTTCTATCCATAAAGATAGATTCATACTGCACAAAAAAGTCCTGATAGCTACGAATCCATTCTATCTGTTTGCCATTCAGCCTTGTGTAATCAGCATAGTACCCTTGTGTAATTACCGCATTTTCTTCGCCAAAGAAAAGTTGTGTTGCACCATGCATCCCAATCACAAACGAAAGCAGCAACTGCGATTCTAAAGCCCGTTCCGGCGTATCGGTCCGAAAGGGTGCCGGATAAGCGGCTAATATAACAGGCTTCCCACTCTTTTTCGCATTTTCTATCATCATGCTTAAATGATAATAGTGCACATATGGCGGCCAAATCTCAATATACACAGCTTGCTGGTTTGCGCGCATCGTGCGTTCAACTGGCCACCCGCCGACATTATTAAAAATCAGAAAAGGAGGGGTATTTGACTTCAGCGGAAGTAAATGTGCCATTTCAATAAGTTTGGGAAATTCATCATCAAGATAGACAACTTCATTATCAGCATCTAGTGCAACTTTTGGCGATCCGTAGGTATCCATATGAATCCCATCAAAGCCGACCTCGTCCATTGCCCACTGATACTGATTCAGAATGTGCTGTTGCCACGCTGACGTGTCTGACGGGTTCATAATATAAAAAGTGTTAATGAAGCAGAGGGGCTTTCCCTGCCCATTATACAGGCTTTGCTCAGGGTGCTGTTCCTGATAAGCTTGTGATGCAGCATAAACCGCACCGTAGGCAAGTGTTTTCATTCCACGCTCATGACACGCCTGTATTTTTCTCCGGATTGTAGAGAGATTATTATGCTTTCCCATCATGTCATAATAGTCCGAAACAGGAGCTACCAATTCATCATGACGATAGGACCAATCATAAAACTGAACAGCATTGATGTGCATTTGCAGCATCGTTTCAACGTCGTTATCTGTGTCATCCGTTGCCGAAAAATCGCAAAGAAACCCATAGCGAATCATCGTTCCAGCCTGTATCACATCAAAAGCGGTGAAGCAGATATCTGCCATTTTGGAAAAACTGTGCTTCTACGCGGTAGCCACCTAATGGGAAATAGCAGTCTGATAGTGTTACGGTTGAAATACCATGCTCAACAGAAATGCGTCTTGTGCATGACAAAGCTTTAACAGACGTGATGTTCAATACAATCGACTGCGCGTCTCCATCATTTTTGATACGGAACGAAATTGCTTCATTGAGTTCAAAGCTACCCCTGGCTGGGTAAATATCAAATCTACTATTCATCCTTTTAACGCTCCATCTGTTAAACCCTGAATAAATTGTTTCTGAAAAACAAGGAAAATAACAATTACAGGAATAACCGCAATTACGGCTGTAGCCGACATAAGATGCCATTTTGCGCCGGCAAACTGCTGAAAGAAAACCGATAACGCCTGTGGAATATTTTGTTTTGCCCTTGATTGGAGGAAAAACACAGCCTGCGCATAGTTGTTCCAAATACCAAAGCCGTTCAGAATAACAAACGATGCCGTTGCCGGTTTAATTGACGGAAAAACGATGCGCCAGAACGTTGCAAAACTGCTACACCCATCCAACGCTGCGGCTTCATCCAACTCCTTTGGTAATGCCTTTATAAATGTTGTATAAATAAAAACAGCGGAAGGCATCGCCAATGTTGAGCATACAAGTATCATACCCCATAGTGTGTTGACTGCATGGATTTTTCTCATGAGAGTATAGAGTGGAACCGTATTAATAATCCCCGGAATCATCATACACGACAGCAAAAGTCCAAATACAACCTTGTTGTATCTGGTATTATGGCGTGCAATCGCATATCCTGCCAGCCCACCGGTTATGATCGTCAGGCCCAACGTACCCGCAGTTATAATTGCGGAGTTCAGCATAGCTGTACCTATTTTTGATTTGTTCCATGCATCAATAAAATTCTGCCAATAGAAATCCGGGACAAAAATGTTTCCCTCATAAAAAACCCGTGCAGGTGAATTCAGTGCCAAAACCAGCAGGACATAAAAGGGTATCAGGCACATGAAGCAAATTGCAATAATCAGGACATATTTCATGATTCTGGATACATATTTCATGGCAAATCCCTCCCTAGTTTTTTGCGCGTGTCAACCGCATGGATATCAATACAGGAATAAGAATAATCACAAACAGAATCATCGCAACTGCCGTTGAGTACCCGGTTCGGCTTCCATAGCACATTCTCATAATATAAATGCTCAGGCTTTCCGTTGAATACCCGGGGCCGCCCTCTGTCAAAGACATAATGATATCAAACACTGACAAGGATCCAATAATGTTTGTCACAACATTAATGCGAATCGAGGGCATAAGCAACGGAAGAGTAACGCGCATAAAGCGTTGCCCGCGCGACGCACCATCGATGAGCGCGGCTTCCAGCACATCACTGGATATTGACTGTAATCCGGCAAGATAAATAATCATTGTCATGCCCGCAAACTGCCATACATTTACGAGTACCAAAACCATCAATGCCGTGGGGTAGGAACTCATCCAATTCCCAATCAGATCAGGTAGTCCAAGCTGTGTGAATGCGTAGTGTAAGTAGCCTCGTCCTGGTTGAAGAAGAAAATACCAAATATAGCCCATGATTAACGGGCTGATAATTGCAGGAAGGTAGATGATGACTCTCGCAATGCTTTTCCCGAAAAAATGATTGTTCATCAGTAATGCGTATGCAAGACCAACAAGATTCAAAAGCAGCGCACTACCAAATGCAAAAATCAGCGTTGTTTTAATATCCTGAATGGCACGCGCATCCGAAAAAAAATCGGCAAAATTCTTAAATCCGACATATTGCGCCTCGCCCATACCGTCCCAATTCGTCAGGCTCATCCCAATACCTTTCAGCAGTGGGTAAACAAAAAAAACTCCGAAAAGGGCCAGTGCGGGCAATGAAAGAAACTGCGCAAAGTTGATTCGCTTTTTCTTCATACTAAATCTCCCTTGAACGCGCATATAGGCTCGGAGCCTTGAAATCATGTCTTGACCCCGAGCCCCTTGTTATGAAATGCTAAGCTGTATTGTTACTTTCCGCTTCTCAGGAGTTAAAGCCCGCATCCCAGGCAGTTTCATATGCGACCGCGAATTCTTCTGCGGTATACTTTCCAGCGAGGAGGTCCTGAACCATACGACCGGCATCATCACCGGAGAATCCTGCCGGTTTCTCATTGGTAAATCCAATATTCGCCGCAGATTCGATTGCGCTGTTGACACCTTCGACAACAGCTGCAGGTGCCCAGTTCGCATCAACGTCCGTGAAAGCAGAGGGGGAACCAAGACTCTCAGCGTATTTCTTCTGGTTTTCTGCCGAGAACAGGTAGTTCAGGAAGTCCTTTGCCTCCTCCTTATACTGCGTATCTGCGCTGATGCTATAGCCACTGTCTTCCGCAACAAGCACCATCGGTGTACCGTCTTCCATCATTGCGGGGTACGGCATGAAACCAATCTTATCTGCCATTGAGGGATCTTTTTCGAGGATGCCGGACAAACACCACATACCGTTGCTGAACATAGCCGCTTTACCAGAAACGAAAGCGTCTACGCAATTGTCACTGGTCGCAGTCAAAACGTCGGCGTTCAAAAGTCCCTTGTCCTGAAGCTCCAGAAGACCGGCAGCAAAGGTTGCCATTGCACCATTCGGATCGCCAAAATTCAAAATGCTCTTATCATTATTCAGCATAGCGGTTTTGGCCTCGGTCGCGCCGTATTTTGCCTTGATGTAGCCATGCGGGATGAATTCGATCAGATGACCCAGATGCCACGCCTCATTCCCGAAAATAAACCACGGGTCAACATCGGGCATTGCCGTCTTGATCGCTTCCAGATTTGCGACAAAGCCCTCCCAAGTGTCAGCGGGCTTCAGTCCCAATTCGTCAAAGATTTCTTTGTTGTACCAGAAACCAGCCATTGTCATGTTCGTGCAGACACGGAACTGTTTGCCGCTGCTAATATCGGTACAATTCTCTCGCATGGACGGGATCAGGCGATCCCAGATTTCATTCCAGTCAGAGATGTCCAGATACTTACCCTGATCTACATACTCCTGCTCATATGTAGTCATAACAGCAGGTGCTTCGCCGGAGGCGAATTTGATCTTAATTATATTGCTAGCATCATTCTGGTATTCCTGTTCCACCGTGATACCATCGCTTTGCGCATTGTACTCCGTGATGATCTCATCGAGCAGATCGACTGTTTCGACTTTTCCGGTAAAGAACACAAGGTCAACGTTCTTTTCTTCATTATTGCTCGGCCCTGCACTTTCGGCTTTCTGCGCGGGCTGCTGTTCTGTCACAGACGTAGATGCGCACCCTGCCAAAAGCGAGAACATCATAACAGTAGCAAGGACTAATGCGATTGTTTTTTTCATTTTCATTTTCATTTACCTTTCTTAATTGATTATAGTTTTATAGGGTTTCTAATGGGTAAGGCCGCAGCCTTACCCATGCGCTTACGATTCAGAATTACCAAATAGCCACGACTGTGAATCAGATGTAATTCTGTAATGGATTCGAACAAAATCGCAATCTTGCCATCCAGAACCCTTATTAGCGCCAATAACAACCACCAAGTTGGCCCAATCATCAGTCGCTACACTACCACTACTTGACAGTTCCGAAAGCGGGATAACCATTTCGATTCGTCCGGAATTTGCTTCCCACTGAGGTGTAATGACGCCAGCAAGTGATTTGTTGTGTGACCAACTCTCACCATTTGCAATGTACTTGTCGAAGGTGCTGGTATTACTGGATCTAACAAATGCAAACGCGCAGTCACGATTCAATGCAGATTGATACAAACTGGTATTGACGGCCGCCGTTGTCTGGTGCTTAAAATCTTCTGCATAAAGTGCAACATTGAAAAGGTCATTCGCCGCTTGATATTCCGGCAGGGACTTCCCGTTCATATCGATTCGTAAATACAAATTATTGGAATCATTGCAGATATAAACCTTGAGAATATCACGCGCGTCATCTGTGGTTTCGCCTGTTTCGTCCATATAATATGGGACATAGTCCCATTGTGCCCAGTCCGCCACAGTATCATATGGGTTTGTAGTGTTTACGCAACCACTGCTCACTGAAATCGTCTTGTATGCACCAGCGTTATATTGTTGTGAAACAATCCGCATATCAAATTGGTCGCTATAGGCCAATGCTGTCATGATATACGCAGCGCCTGTAATTGGCTCGCACATCGTACTCAGCATTGGTTTAAATGTTATATTCGATACGCTTTCGCCTGCAGGCATGTACCCAAGAGCTGTTCTATCTACATACCACCGTAGCCGGTCGTATCCGCGCTCTTGCAATGCGTGATACCCACTGTTCAACTCCATCATTGCGACCCACATTGTCATCTGCGGCCAAGACGGTTCATCCTCCAACGCTTCTGCGCCACCTGGATCCCAACTGTTTTTTCCGGTATAGAATGTATCTCCCTGATATCTGGAAATACCTGTGCCATCGCCACTAATCGTTGCTGTTATTTTTCTATAGTGATTGTAGGATCGCTTTGACTGCATATCAAATACGCCATATGTAAACAGTACATCCGAAGAGGAATCCACTGTTGTGCGAGGTGTCCCATCCAAATTAACTGCACGATTATAGTACCACCAGTGGCTGTCCTGATCAGTCGTGTTGTAGAGTCCAGCAGTCCCATCCGTAGAACTCCTCTGGATCGCACTTCGTATCGTACTTGCCGCTCCATTATAAGAATCTGCGAGTTCCTGCAAGCCCAACGCCTGAGCAAGCTTTTGTGCAGCATCTAGCCCCGCAACGTATAGCCCCTCTGTAAATGCGTTGTATTCAAACTGTTCTTCCCAAATGCTGCAGTCGCCTGCGCCAAATCCATTTGACTGAATTCCCGTGCAAACCAAATCAGCAGAAAGTTTATACGCTGGCCAGATCTTATTCAAAAAAGCCTGCCGCTCTGCATCTGGAAGCGCTTCATAATGGCGATATACGCCAATCAGGAACATACCAACCGAATCATACTCTGGCTCAACAAAAGAAACGGGGCTGTTATCCCATAGCCAATAACACGTCCAGAATGCGCCGGGTTGTTTCCAGTCGCCTTGATCAGATTTAATCTGACGATCAGCAAGCCAAAGCCAATAAGCTTCTGCTTCATCCAAATGACCGGATGCGTCATATGACATAGCAGTAACAGCAGAATCTCTCGCCCAGACTTTATACGAATATGCGGAAGGATTCGTAGTCGCCGGCATAGCTGCGAACTTGTTCACAACGGTTCCGTCGCTCAATTCATATTCTCCAGGCAACGTGGCCTGCTTGATGAACACCAGAATTGAGTCATATGCATCATTCAGTTCTTCATCTGCTAAATTGGTTTGCTTCCCATCTTGTAGCCATTGATGATAGGCACTTTGCGTTTGTGCGGTCCATTCATCAGCAGTTTTTGTCCCAACTTTTGAAATAATAGTTTCCATCTCAGCCGAAGATTTGCAAATTGCTGTAAAGAAGCTAAATGTTTGCGTTTGATGGGCTGCAAGCGAAACCGTTTTCAAAAACGCGGTTGAAACATCCGTTGCCGATACGCTTGTATTGTTCTTCAGCGTCCCATTCTGATTAAATGTAGCCCAAGGAGAACAGGTATCACTGGTCGTATCAGCATTTGCATCATTTGCAACTTGGAATCCATCCACCTCACCAAAACTTCCGTGCGCTATAACATACTGCCCAGCAGCAGTCATATCCGTTACGATCACATTGCTGTTGTTTTGGTAGCTTGAAGTGATATTCGATTCCGAACTGTTCGCAGCATGAAGCATATCAAGAACGGAGACATTTTGTGCCGTATCTGTTGAATTTGTCACAGTGTAGGTGACCACCATAAAGTTCTCATTCGGAACAACGGAATAGCTTCGCTTAATCTCAACCGGAAGTCCGAGCCCGTTATAGGATGTGTAGGACGTATTCAATATGCCTCCATCATCAAAATATCCAGTTGCATCAAATAGACTTCCAGTAGTGTACGATGTATTCGTGGCATTGTCTCTCAGGAACATTGAATAATTGTGAATCTGATTTGTATTATAATCTCCATCCTGACTTCCATCGTAGTATCGCATCTCATAGATAGCAGGACCATCTGAAAGCGGTGCCTGTGCGGGATTGATGTCTGCAGCTTTCCAAATGTAGTTGGTATTTTCCCAGTTATTCAAATACAGTGATCGGCTTGTTTCGCTCAGTTCACTAATTGTTACCTTGTCCAAATTAATAAATCCGCCGTATTCTTCTGTAACCAGCAAAACTGCCCTATGCACGCCTGCAGTTAAATATACGCCTTTTTCGATACTCAGCCAATCGTCCCATATGTCACCGCACAGAAAAGTAGTCTTACCCTTGCTTTCATTATCAATGAACAGTTCTCTACTGCACTCGGCACCAGTTGCATTTGCATACCTGAATGTAAATGTGTAGTAGCCTTCTTCCGGAACCACGACATCAAAAGAAACGCTGTCGTATAAATCACCGTATCCATCTATAAAACCTGTTCCAGAAAAACCGGTGTGATTGTTGTTCATCCCAACTCCGGACAAAATCATGTTTTCTGCTTCAATTGTAGTTGTAGCTTCCTGATTCGACCACTTGATATAAATCATGTCCCAATATTCCAATGTAGGAACAGTAAACATAATAAACTTACCAGTCGAATCAGAACCGAGCGCGTAACTTAAACTCTCGCTCAAGCAAGCATTCCTGTCTGGAGATGCAACGTAAACGCCGGAAGCAGTCCGGTCATTTGTGTAGTAATATTTAACAGAAAGATTATTTTTCGTTGTAGGGGTAGTCGTTGCATTTCTCCATCCTGTATCTTCCTCAGACGTAAGGTTAATCAAATGAATGATAGAATAGTCTTCCCCTTTTTCTTTCGGGATGAACCAAATCTTTCCGGATTCACCACTACCAGTTATATCTTCTCCACCAATACTTAAGTTTTGCAGGCCACCGTCTCCTGCAGTAATGTCAGAATCATACAGCAAGTTTTCATATCCCGTTATAAAGTCATAGTGGGACTTCATTGCTGCGCGAAGATTTGCGGACATTGCTTTAAATGCCTTCGGATAATATGGATGCCCAAGCATAACCGCATCGCTGTAGTTTTCGGTTCCATTTGCCGCTCGTAGGCCAGTTCCCATTTCAATGTGATATGCGCCGCTTGCAGCAATTGCCGCATCAGCCAGTCTCACTGACGCATCATTAAACACGGAAATGGTCAGCTTATCCAGTTGAATATCGCCATCACTCGACGCCTCATCTTGACAAAGTTTAATTGTATGGCTGCCCGCAGAAAGGTAAAGCATCTTGGGTGTTGTAAATGCATTCTCACTCGAGAACACTCCCCAACTCGGAGATGCGGGCATCACGCCTGTTCTGGTCGGATCAAAGCTTACCGTCATCGTCGTTTCGTTGTCAATGACAACTGTTTTTGTGCTTCGCGTTTCTGTCCCGTTTGAATACGTCAGAAGCAGTGAATAATATCCCGCGTCAGGCACAGAAACTGTAAACGTAAGACTGTCTCCAATTTGGTCAAAGCCTGAAACATATGTAATGCCTTCCGAATTGGTCGAAGTATATACGCCATTGCCAACTGCATCTTCTGCTTGAATTGTTGCTCCGATTGTATCATACTGATTCATATACGCTGCAACAACCATGGCTTTTCCACCAGAATTGTTTCTAGACCATTCAATAAATGATTTGAGGTCGTTGTAAGAGGCGGAGTTCTCCCAAATCTCACTGAAGGAAAAATCAGTGTCAGCATACTTCGTAATGTACTCAGAAGAAAATGCGTCTTTAGCGGGTGTTCCACCGTTAACCATATTCATGGTCACATATGCTCCGTTGGGATAATTGGCTCTGAGCCCAGCCTTAATTGCATCGACATATGCAGGAAAAGTTTTGCTTAGATCAATATAATTTCCATAGTAATCATAATAGTCGATATTTCCCCAATAACTCCCCATTTGATCGATATGAATTCCATCAAAGCCCAGCGTATCAATGGCATCTTCATATTGATTTAGCATAAAATTCTGCCATTTTTGATTTTCCGGGTTAAAGACATGCAGTATCGGGGCTGGATTTCCCTCGAGGGGGAAAATTAATTGATCAATGTTGTTAATTGTACTGTTATCATTTTTGTTATATGACGTATTGTAGTCTTTGTTTCGATATAGTCCCCACTCTTTCTTTACGCCATAATTCTCATAGTCCTCGCGCGCCATATAGGCCATTTGATATGCCATAGCGGATTGGTTCAGTAAATGCCCCGCATTGATCCGCTGGGTAATACTTGACTTCGAAATCGTATTTCCAAACATGTCTGTCCACGAATCAGATGCTTCGGATGGCAATACTTTCTCATGCCGCCACATCCAGTCGTAGTACTGGACGACATTGATATGATACTCCCGCGCCAGTTCCTCAACAAGCGCAGCACTTTCTTCTGCCGTTTCTCCGGCATCAAAATCAACAGAATATCCATATCGCGGAAACCTAGAAAAATCAGAGGAAACATCAATTGCTACACTGTCAAAGCTTCCATTGGCGAGTGAAACTTTAACAACATATCCCGTGTAATCACTTGCAGGGCAATTCCATGTATAGCTAATTTTACTTGTTTCGTTGGCATTTACCGAAAACGTACGCGAATCGGTAAAAATGCAACTTTCAAGGCGATATACATCAAAATTCACTGTATCGCTTAGTGTAATATTTGCTGAGTTTGTCAATTGCACCGTGATAATCGCCGCGCTGCCGGGAGAGTAGGCTGCCTTGTCTGTATAGACATCCGTGATAGATAGACTTTCTGCTGTCGTAGCAAATACCGTTGATACCGGAAACAGCGCCAACAGCATCGCCATACATAAAAGCAGACTCAAGATTCTTTTGATCGATTGTGTCTTTTTCATTTTAGCCCCTCCTTCAAATAATGTGCTGCCATGAACATGAATTAGATATTTTGCTTATTCTTTCGCCATATTCATTATATCATTTGTGCAGTCTGCTTTAAATTCTCTGTTTTTTAGATTCTATACTCGCTTTTATAGGTACGATGCCGGTTAAGTGTAGTGCTGCAACATTGTAGAACTTCTTGCATAAGCAAGAAAGCAGACTGTCGAGAAACCCCAGTTTTGCTTGAGCAAAACTGGGGTTTCTCGACAGTCTGACGCACAGATCCCCATAAAGGTCTCTGTGCGTCTCACATATTAGTCTTTGTTTAACTTGAATGCCTCCTTCTGTATCGCTTCCTGTTTTCCTTGAATGTGGACACGATATTCAGATGGAGTCATACCATAGTATTTTTTAAAAACAGAAATAAAATGCTTGGCTGAAAGGTATCCAACATCAGTGGCGATGCTGTTGATATTACCGGCGGCGTGTGTCTGCAGCAGTAGAGCCGCATGCTCCATGCGCAACCGAAGGACGTACTTGGAATAGCTTTCACCGCGCTCTGATTCAAAAGCGCTACTTAAATAGGCTGGATTTACATTCATGACTCCTGCAACACTGTTAAGTGAGATTTGCTCGCAATAATGCCGCTCAATATAGTTCCTAACTCGCCGTATCAAAATATTAGCGTTTCTATCCGTCACCGATATTTCTGCTTTCTGATTCTCGTCCGGTATGCCATCTACCTGTTGATCCGCATCCCCACCCTGACCGATATGCTTGCTTGCCAAACAATCAAGTATACTATGTAATTCACTATCGCACAGCGGTTTCAAAAGATAATCTGCAACACCAACGCGAATTGCTGCCCGTGCAAAAGCAAATTCATCGTATCCGGTCAATAAAATAACATCTGTGTCTGGAGTGCTGTGCCGGATATGGTCTGCCAGCTCCAACCCTCCCATCCGTGGCATTTTGATATCGGTTATCACAAGATCAAATCGTTTTTTCTGCAGCAACTCTACCGCTTCAATTCCGTCCTGAACACCATCATCAGCCCGCCATTGATTATGAATATTGTTCAAATTCAGCATCAGATATTCGCGCAACAAAGATTCGTCTTCAACTATGAGTGCATGAAACATTTATATTACTCCTTGGTAAACAAAGTGTCACGGTTGTTCCCTTTCCAATCTCGGAGTACACATGGATACCGTAGTCCTGTCCAAATCTATGTTGAATCCTCGATTGGATATTTACCAAACCAATTCCGCTTTCGCCACCCGTTTCAATTTGCTTATCCACATCATTCAGTCGCTCTTGCAAATGCAGCAGTATCTGTGGATCCATCCCTGCCCCATTGTCATGAATGGACAAAATTAGCTGGTTTTCTTCATACCACATATCAATTTGGATAAATGTGCCCTGCGGGTGGATGCAGCATCCATGCGTAATTGCATTTTCTACAATTGGTTGTATGGTCAACGCTGGCAAATAATAGCCCAAGTCAACACCCTGCGTTTGGATATCATAACGGAGGGTATCATGGCGGAGCTGTTGTAATTGCAGATAGCTTTCCGCAATTTTTAGTTCTGAAGCAAGTGATATTTCTTTTCCTGCGTTGACCATGCCGCGAAGAAGCGTTGCAAGTTGATCTATACTCTCAATTACTTCTGTGGTTCTGTTGCATTTTGCCAATATACTGATTGTACTGAGTGTATTAAACAGGAAGTGTGGCTGAATCTGGCGTTGCAGTGCCTCATACTGTGCTTCCTTTTGAAGATACTTTGCTGTATATACCTCTCTTGTTAACTGATTCTCTTGAATCAACATTTTCTGTATTCTGCTTAGCATGCGGTTAAATGTTCCATTCAGATATGCGATTTCTTCCGTATACGCCTGTCCTGCCCGAACACTTAAATCGCCGGACTCAACGCTTTCCATTAGCTTGATCGTAGCATAAAGTGGTTGCAAATATCGGTTTATGAAAAACGCAGATATCACCATGCCAATCATAGCCATGATAACAGCAAAAACCATGTTGAAAAGTAATGTTTCCTGAGCTTCTTTTGTAATTTCTGCTTTCGCATTAACCGCAATGACTGTCCAGCCAACAGTCGGAATCGCGTTTGCATTAACAATATAGTCTGTATTCTCAAATGTATGGATACAGTATGTTCCGTCTTTAGCGGCATTTAATATTTCCGAAACTGAGAACTCATCCGACAATTTTGAACGCATATAAACAGCATTTCCATTCTGATCAACCACCATCAAGGCACCATTGGGATTGACACTGATTCGATCACAAATTTCCTTAATGCCATTATAATTAGCATCAATTAAGATAACGCCCAGTGTTCTGCTGCTATCCTTCAGGCTATATATCTGTCTTGCCACAGAGAACACAACGCGCGAAGATGGACTTGTTTCCTCAAAAACCACTGGTCGAAAAACACAGTCATCCGTTGACAATGTATCGTAATACCAGCTTTCCTCCTTGTAATTAACTGTGATGCCGCTTCGCCCAGTCTTTGCACTGGAATAAACAGAATCTGCAAGAATGTAAACACGCATAACATCTTTCCTTGGCGTAATCAGGGATTGTTGAAGATATCTTTCAATTTCCCGTCGCTTTTCAAGTGCGTTTTGCGCGGATACGGCATCACTTTCCAACCATCGCATAATATCGCTGTTATAATACGGTGATAAGCACAATTGACCAATTTCATTCAAAGAGTTTTCAATGTTTACTGCCACCTGTTCCACAAGTTCCTGCATATTTTCCGCAGATTGTTCCGTATAACTCGATGCAAAATGCAGATAATTCAAAACTGAAAGAGAGGTTGCGGAGATGAGTATCAGTAACGATACCGCAAGCAGTAACCTGTTTCGGATATTGTTCGCCCTGGGAATGTGTCTTATCGCCTTTTTCAATAATTGCCCTTTGAGAAGATGGTTTTTAATCTTTTGCAATGTCTTTTCTGCATTCATAATTACATCTCCTCCACGAAGCATTTTTCTATTGACATCATACTACGGTTTCTAGCAAAAATCAATTTTCTGATTTGACAGGCTAAATCCGGATCAGCAGTAAAACATGACTGTTGCCATGATCTGCTGTGTGCTTGACTTGATGGAAGAACCGCAATTGTTCGCACAGTGCTTTTGCGGAATTTACGCCGCCATATCATGTGCCACCAGCGCAGTGTAATAGCTGCTCATCGTGCTTGGCGCGTTGAACAGCGATGCCAGCAGATATTGCCGGATATTCCGAATCCGTGTTGTGTTCTGCTTCAGGCAGTCC
>ERZ791815.552-NODE-552-length-32421-cov-6.503460_pt1 | contig 32421 bp, 40 predicted proteins | sample MGYA00510302_ERZ791815 | MGnify/ENA primary metagenome ERZ791815 (study PRJEB30046, sample SAMN00791995) | human gut metagenome | study: EMG produced TPA metagenomics assembly of the A metagenome-wide association study of gut microbiota in type 2... | reverse complement strand
ACGTTCTCAGCCTGCTTAGTGCATTCGGTCAGCTCCTTTTCCAGTTCGGCGGGTGCATACTCATTTCTGACCGTCTGCAAGTACATCTGATAAATGGTCTCGGCAGTCTCCGCCTTGTCCATCTGCTCAAACGCCGACCGTGCTGCTCTGCATACCTCGTCCTCTATCAGATATTTATTCTCCAGCTTTTTATGGCAGCCTGACCTTTTCTGCACGCCGTTACAGCGGTAATAATAGTGCTTGACCCCGTTGCGTCCTGTGCCTGACAGCCCGCTCATAGGCTCTCCGCAGTGACCGCAGTATAATTTGCCCGACAAATAATAATCGGCTTTGGCGGTGTTCTTGGCGGCTCTCTTGCGGTTGGTTATCAGCTTTTCTCTTACGGCTTCAAAAACGTCATTGGGTATCATCTGCGGTATGCCTCCCTCGATAACAATGTCATCATATTTATATATCCCTATGTATTTTTCGTTGCTGAGCATATTGTAAAAACTGTTTGTGGTGAACGGCCTGCCTCGGCGGTTGCGATAGCCCTGGGCGTTCAGATGATCGGCTATGTCAGTGAGCCTCTCCCCCTCTGCGTACATTCGAAACACAGTGTCGGGGATAATGCGGGTATCTTCGTCAATGACCAGCTTCTTGTCAACAACCTTGTAACCCAGCGGGATATGTCCCGTTGTCTGAGCCTTCATTGCCGACTGCCTCATTCCTCGGATAGTCTTTTCTCTGAGGTCGGCGCTGTAGTATTCGTTTATTGCTTCAATGATATGGGTCATCATCTGACCGCTGGCATCGTCCCCAAAGCTCTCCATGACGGACAGCAGCTTAACGCCATTTTTAGCTAAAATCTGGCGGTTGACGGCGCTGTCTATGGTGTTGCGTGCAAAGCGGTCAAGTTTCCACACAATAACACTATCCCACTTGTGCATGGCGCTTTCATGAAGCATCTGCTGGAAGGCGGGACGATCATCGTTTTTGCCTGTCATGGCTCGATCTATGTATTCCTGCACGACTGTTATGCCGTGCTGCTTGGCGTAATTGTAGCAGTCGTAAAGCTGTCCCTCGATGGACTGCTCCGTCTGCTTGTCCGAAGAGTATCGGGCGTATATTACGGCGGTTTTCAAATTTAAATCACTCCTTGACATTTTCAGGGAGCTATGATACAATAAACTTGTCTAAGGTTGTGATTGTATCACAGCTTCTTCCCCGTTCGGTGTTCCAGCGCCGGGCGGGGATGTTTATTTATAAATCAAAGATTTCCATTATCGGATCTGCTGGCTGCATCATCATCTTTCTGATACCATATTCTGAAATATGTAAGGGTATCATTGTCCTTTGGTGTACCGATAAAAAGTGATATTTTAGTATCACCGGAATACCAGATAAGATCATACAACGGGCTGCCGTCTTCACCTTTTCCATACTTTTCTGTCAATGTGTCTATTATTGACTTCTGGAGAGCTGCCGCATCATCGGGCATAAGATCAGGACTGCCATATACAGCCGAATATAAACCGTCAGATACATCAAAAGCATATGTCAAATCAAATTTCTGACCGAACATATCAATGTTTTTATAGTGCAGGCTTTTATTTTCCTTTTCACTATCAAATTCGGCAGTTTCGGAGGATTTCACTTCGTCTATTGACATACCCCATTTAATATTTCTGATAACGCTGTCACTGCTCTGCCCCTCTTCAGACACGGATTCGGAAACAGACACCTCGGTATTTGGTGCTGCTTCGCTGCCGCACGCTGAAAAAACTGACATCACACACATGACTGCAAGAACAGCTGATATTATTTTTTTCATTGAGTACACTCTCCTTAATTGTCAATCTTCGTTTTCAAAATCATGAATAGTTATTCCGGCTTCACGGGCTGCTTCTGATATTTTTTTGAAATTAGCAGAAGCAGCTTTTTTCATTCGTGTATATCCCGCCTGACTTTTAGGCGCAATATCAGGCAGCTTTATCACTATTTGCTCATATTCTTGCTGCGCATATTTACTGTTAAGTTCATCAACTTCTCTTTTGTGCTTTAATTCTAATAAATGGTTATATCCATCTATCCATTGTTGTGGTCTGCTATCAGTAAATGGTCGATTGCTATATTCAATTACGTCAGTGCCTGATATAGACTTGTTAGTATATGGGTCTGTTAAATAATGAATTCCATATATAAATGGGTAAATAATCATAGAACAATGCCCTGCATTATTTTTGACATAATCGGGCAACTTTGGAAATCGCTTATCTTTGCCCGAAATGGAATACACTCTATTTCCATATGCAGAGCACTCTGCACAATGGTAGCAATTACATACAACGTCCACCAAATCCGTATTCATTTCCCCTGCCAGGTCAGTTTGCTTTAAGTTGATGCTATTTATATCCAATATTTTTTCTGCAGCAGAATTTCCATTTGAATACATCTCTTCAACTTTGTGAGCTTCATCAAACTGCTTATCTAACCGAAGATACTTTGCAAGTCTCAGATAATCATCAATCGGGTATGTCATATCCGAAAGAGGCATTATTTCATTTGATTTTCTAAGGCACTCTATTGCCAAATCTAAACGACCATTTTTCTTATGCTCTGTCGCTTTTCGCTGCAATACATATTCGATATTGTAATAAGCGTAACTTTTACCGTCCTTCGGATCATATTTAAATGACTTAACAGGGATACTTTTTATCCCCTGTATGCTATTTAAATCATAGCAAGGTTCCAAAGCACATTTGTCGCATAGACCATTTTTGTCCAATTTAAGAAACAATCCCCGTTTCCCACATTTTTTACATCTTGGCATTTTGTCACGTCCTTTTTTGTAGTAAACTTATTCTTCAATAATATCCGTTGTACCGAGCACCAGGCCAAAGCAGCGGCTGTCATCTGTGGTAGAAATATCCTTATACTTAGGATTTAAAGATATAAGCTTATCTCCGCCGTATTTCTTGACATAACCCTTGCCGTCAACATCGAAAATACCTATCTGACCTATATCCACAGCAGGCTGCTTGCGGACAAGAAGATAATCCCCATTACTGAACTTAGGTTCCATACTGTCACCGTCAACACGCAGAATAAAATCTGCCTTACGGCTCTCCGGAGTGAGAGGCACGCTTACCTTTTCCCAATGTTCGTAGTCTTCCAGCTCATCGCCGAGACCTGCGGAAACGGGAGCATAATTTATGCTTATATCAATGAGATCGTCTCTGTTAGGCTCAGGCTTGTATGTGCAACGCTTATACTCTATATCAATAACAGCTGTTACCAGCTCCTTGCCGCATTCATCAAGAGTGCGGTATTTTTTTATTGTGTTGACTTCTTGAAGAGTAAATTCTTCCTTTGAATTATCATCATCAAGCAAATCACTTAATTTACACCCTAAAGCTCCGCAAATCAATTTTACAGTTTCAAGTTTTGGATTTGTATTATTTCCAGATGTGATTTTATCCAAACTGCTTATTGATATGCCTGTTATTTCTGAGATGTCTTTATTTGTAAGATTTTTAATCTTCTTATAATCGTTAATTCTTTCAAGTCCCATACTATCACCTCTAAACATAATATACCACAATATTACGGTTGTGTCAAGAACAAAACATCATTTTATTGAAGTATTTTTCAAAAAAGGTATTGACAACATCATTTTAATGTGGTATAGTAAATATGCAGACATCATTTAACTGATGTTTTACAGGAGGTGACTGTATTTTGACAATGAATAAACCGTATTACCCTAATCTTGAAGCCGAAATATCTAAAAACGGCATGAAGAAAAAGGACATAGCAAATATGCTCAACATTACTCCTCGTGCTTTTGCCGAAAAAATGACGGGGCGAGTGGACTTTTGGTGGAAAGAGGTCGGCATTATTCAGGCTCTTTTCCCTGATATTCCCGCCGAAAAGCTTTTTGAGCATACACCTTAACAAAGGAGGAAATCAAACATGAATGAAGCCACAAAGCCCATCATCAGCGAAATGATGTCCGAAAGCGGACGCAGGATCATACTCGTGAACGAGCCAAGCCCTGAGATTATGGCAAAATGCCTCAAGCGTATCATCGACAAGAAGCTGCTTGAAGCGGCTAAGGAAAAGGCAGGTGTAAAGTAATGAGCACATACAACGTATATGTCCACCTCAGGTTCAAGGGCGGCGCATTCAACGATGTGTACAGCGTATCGGCTGGGTCGAGAGAAGCTGCCGAAGCTAAGGCAAAGGACAGGATTTTTTCGGAAAGCAGCCTTGATGATTTGGTCGAGGCGGTTATCACAGATTGCAAGGAGGTGTAAAAATGAAATGGTATATCCTTAGATACGCCTATGAGGGCAGGAAGTACAGCTGCCGCATTCAGGCACACAGCTTTGAGATGGCGAATGAATGCGCTCAGCAGTTTGTTGGTGCGGCAAGTATTCTGTCGCTCTCTGAATGCCCTGTGCAGGGGTAAAAAAAGCCGTGACGGCGGCAACCGTACACGGCAAAAAGATAAATAAGACAATCCTATTATAGGATATTCAGAGGAGGTTGTCAAGTATGGAGTATAAACTTGTTTTTCACCGCCCCACAAAAGTAAGAAAGCATAATAAATCGTGCATTGTCCGACTTACGGAGGAAGCCTATGAACTTCTCATAGACTGGGAAAAGGTCACAGGGCACAGCCTTACATATCTTGCATCAGAAATGATAAAGTTTGCTGATCAGCGTGCGGTACTTTCGGACGATGCAGAAAGTGAGGAAGAAGCATATGACTGAGATCAGAGTAAGCGCCGAAGAGCTCTACAACTTATCCAAAAAGGCATTTTATACGCTTATACCCGAATGCGAGATTTCATGCACAGTCGATAACGCACAGTTCAGGCTCAAAATGCGTGCTATAGCAGCTAAATCCAAAACGAAAACCGACAGGCGAGCACTCACGGCTTACGCCATTATAAGCAGTAGCAATAGCGACCTTATAAATTTTACACAATGGCTCTCGTCATATTTTTCCGAATCGATGCAGCATGAAGCATTTGATCTGCATTTACGCCCCGACGGGGTAATCGTACCCGATTTTGTGCTTGAAAAAGCATTAAATAAAGTAAAAAACAATAATAGAAAGAGGTAATGATCTATGAGTATCAAAATGACTATCGAAGTATCCCCCGCACAGGCAGTTGAAATCGCCAAGCTTCTCTCAGTGCCCTATGCGCCTACCCCCGCAGCCCCCATTCCCACAGCACAATCTGCAGCCGTACAGGCTACACCCGCACAGCAGATGCCACATGTTCCGACTGCTGTTCCCGTGGCGCAGACGGTTCCTACTCAGGCGGTTACTATTGCCCCTCCCGTTGCTCAGATGATCCCCACTGCATCACGTGAGTATACCATGGATGAGCTTGCCCTTGCCGCACGACCCATATGCGAGGCAGGCAGACAGACAGAACTGCTTAATCTTCTGCACTCGTTCACTTTTACAGATGCTGCGGGAAACATGCAGAATGTACAGAGCATACAGCAGCTGCCTAAGGATTCATACCCTGCTTTCGCAAACGGTATCCGTGCGCTGGGAGGTAAGATATAATGCCCGAGGTACATGCCCTTTTATCCGCATCGGCAGCCAAGCGCTGGATAAACTGTCCCCCGTCGATAAGGCTGACCGAGGGTATGCCGGACAAGCCCAGTGAATACGCTGCTGAGGGTACTCTTGCTCATGCGCTTGCTGAGCTTAAACTCAGACGTAAGTTTGAGGTCATGCCTAAGTCAAAGTATACAAAGGCTTTTGACACTATAAAGGCTGATCCAGCTTATTCGCCCGAAATGGACGGGTACACAGATGACTATCTCGACTACGTACTTTCGATCGCTCATAAGTACAGCAAAGCAAAACCGTATGTTGTGATTGAAAAACAGCTGAATTATTCTCATATCGCAAAAGACGGTTTCGGAACAAGTGACTGCGTACTGATTTGTAAAAACGATCTGCATATCATTGATTTTAAATACGGTAAGGGTGTTCCCGTAAGTGCAGAGCATAACCCACAGCTTATGCTTTACGCCCTGGGTGCTGTCGCAGAATATAGCTTTTTGTATGATATACAGCATGTGTTTTTGCATATCGTGCAACCACGTATTACCGATGGTATTTCGTCGTGGGAGATCAGCTACACCGACATTACCGCATGGGGCGAAAGCATAAAGCCCACAGCTGAGCTGGCATACAACGGCGGGGGCGACTTCAAATGCGGTGACTGGTGCCGTTTCTGCAAGGCGAAGGCAAACTGCAGAGCAAGGACTGAAAGCTTCTTTGCTCTTGAAAATGATGCAAAAGTGCCTAAGGAGTTGCTTACTGACACAGAGATCGGTGGCGTCCTTACTCGGGCTCAGACATTAAAGAACTGGGTAACAGATCTCGAGGAGTATGCACTGAATGCTATCCTGTCAGGAACTGATATATCAGGGTGGAAGGTCGTCGAGGGCAGAAGCATTCGCAAGATATCCGATATCGACAGTGCATTTGATGTACTTAAATCAAATGGCTACGATGAGGCACTGCTTTATGAACGCAAACCCATTAACCTTACCGAGCTCGAAAAACTTGTCACGAAGAAAAAGCTTGAAGAGCTTATCGGCGATAAGATCATAAAACCGCAGGGCAAACCCGCTCTCGCCCCCGCTGATGATAAAAGGAAAGAATTTAAACCCGATGTAAAAGAAATGTTTGGAGGAAATTAATCATGGCTATGACCGAAACAACTGTAACAACCGACCGTGCAAGGCTCTCATATACTCACCTTTTTGAGCCCTATGCAAACAATCCCGGGCAGGAGGCAAAGTACTCAGTAACTGTGCTTATCCCAAAGTCAGACATCGCAACAAAGCAGCGCATTGACGCCGCCGTCACCGCCGCTAAGCAGCAGGGTGTTGCTAAGAAGTGGAACGGTGTTATGCCGCCTGTTGTCGCAACCGCTATCCATGACGGCGACGGTGTGCGCCCTAACGGAGAAGCATTCGGCGAAGAGTGCAAGGGGCACTGGGTATTCACTGCATCAAGCAAGCAGGCTCCTCAGGTCGTTGACGCTAATCTTAACCCCGTTATCAATCAGACCGATGTTTACAGCGGCTGCTACGCCCGTGTATGCGTCAACTTCTTCCCCTATAACTCCAATGGTAAGAGGGGTGTAGGAATTGGACTTCAGGCCGTGCAAAAGCTTGAAGACGGTGAGCCTTTAGGCGGAAGAATTTCCGCAGCGGAAGCTTTCGGCGCTCCGATGGGAGCAGCTCCACAGCAGCCGCAGTATCAGCAGCCAGCTCCGCAGAACTGGGCGCCACAGAATTACGCTCAGCCTGTTCAGCAGACCTACCCCACACAGGCGCAGAATACTCCCTTTTATCCCCAGGGCTTTGATCCTTTCCAGAGCTCCGGCGGATCTGTTATCCCGTTCTGAGGTGAGATAATATGCTTCACAATATCTCAATCGATATTGAGACTTATTCGAGCGTAGATATTAAGAAATCCGGACTGTACAAATATGTGCAGTCCGATGATTTCGAGATACTGCTTTTTGCTTACAGCCTTGATAACGCCCCTGTGCGTATCGTGGATCTGACTACGGGGGACTCTATTTCCGAATACATAGTTCACTTGATGTTCTCGTCCGACTGCATACTACACGCCTACAACGCCGCCTTTGAGTGGTACTGCCTTTCAAAGCATTTTGGCTTATCAGCGGATCAAAGAGCACAATGGCTGTCAAAATGGCATTGCACTATGTTGCACGGACTATACTGCGGGTTTCCGGGTGGCCTTGCCGCAGTCGGTGAAGCGCTCGGTTTGCCTCAGGATAAAAAGAAGATGGGTATCGGCAAAGCGCTGATAAACTATTTTTGCAAGCCGTGTAAACCCTCATCGGCGAATGGCAACAGAATGAGAAATCTCCCGCATCATGCACCTGAAAAATGGGATCTGTTCAAAACCTACTGCGTACAGGACGTTGTTACGGAGATGACTGTTGACAATACGCTGTCTGCGTTCCCCGTACCCGCTGATGTGCAGCTTCAATGGGAACTTGATCAGCGGATAAACGCTTACGGGGTACGGCTTGACCTTGATCTTGTAAGCGGAGCGATAGGCTGCGCAGACAAGATAAACTCAGAGCTGACCGAAGAAGCTGTCAGGATCACGGGGCTTGATAACCCTAAATCTGTTTCGCAGTTGAAAAAATGGCTTGAAACCGAAATAGACATGGAAGTCGAAAATCTCAATAAAGCAACTGTATCCGATATGCTCGACAAGGATATTCCGCAGGAAAATGTAAAGCGTGTTTTGCAGCTACGGCAGGAGCTTTCGAAATCCTCGGTAAAGAAATATACAGCAATGGAAAACGCCGTCTGCGCTGATGGCAGAGCGAGAGGGCTTATCCAGTTTTACGGCGCAAACCGCACGGGCAGATGGGCAGGGCGGTTGATACAGGTGCAGAACCTTCCAAGGACTTACATAGAAAACCTTTCTATCGCCCGTGAACTTGCGAAGGAAAGAAACACGTTCATGCTGCAATTTATCTACGGCAGCGTATCCGACACCCTTTCACAGCTGATACGCACTGCGTTTATCCCCTCCGATGGCAACAAATTCGCAGTGGCGGATTTTTCGGCCATCGAAGCACGTGTTATAGCGTGGCTTGCGGGTGAAAGCTGGCGGCAGGAAGTATTCGCAACCCACGGCAAAATATATGAAGCTTCGGCATCGCAGATGTTCCATGTTCCAATCGAACGTATCAAAAAAGGTAATCCCGAATACGCTCTCAGGGCTAAAGGCAAAGTCGCCGAACTGGCTCTTGGTTATCAGGGCTCTGTCGGCGCTCTGATAAATATGGGAGCGCTGTCAATGGGTCTCTCCGAAGCAGAACTTCCCGAGATAGTTTCGGCATGGCGGGAGACAAATCCGAGGATAAAAGATCTGTGGTATGCAATGGAGCGGGCTGCTCTCGATACTGTCACGAATTTCCGCCCGAACGTTGTAAAATGCCTGACGTTCCATTACGAGTTTGATCCCGTGTCAGGGCTACAGTGCATGACCATAACACTGCCGAGCGGCAGAAAAATGTTTTACCCGTTTCCGGAGATAGCTGAAAACAGCTTTGGAAAACCCGCTGTCCATTACATGGGGCAGGACGGCAACTCCAAAAAGTGGGGACGGTTGTCAACATACGGCGGAAAATTGACTGAAAACGTAGTGCAGGCCATCGCCCGTGACTGCCTCGCCGTTACGCTTGACAGACTTGATAAGGCAGGCTATAAGACGGTCATGCACATACACGATGAGGCGGTTGTTGACTGTCCTGCAGACAGAGCAGATCTTGACGCATTATGCAGCCTTATGAAGCAGCCCATTGCATGGGCGCCGGGGCTTATACTCAACGCCGACGGGTTTGTCGGAGACTACTACAAAAAAGAATAACTATCAGGGGGGGGCAAATATGCTCAATGATAAACTTTTAAATATCACTGTCGGATCGAGCAGAAAAGCTGTCAGCTGGATCCCCCAGGAAATAATGTGGTCAGAGCTTTGCGAAAAGCTCCGTACCCCCGCAAGGGGTACGGAAACACTTGCCGAATACCTTGCCCTGCCTAAATCAAAGCAGGACGATCTGAAAGACGTAGGCGGTTTTGTGGGCGGCCTGCTTAAAGGAAGCCGACGCAAAGCGGACGCCGTTGCAGAGCGTGATCTTATTACCCTTGACCTTGACAACATTAGAGCCGGCGAAACGCAGCATGTGCTGCGAAAGATCGACGGACTGGGCTTTGGTTATTGCATATACAGCACCCGCAAACACTGTGAAGCCGCTCCGAGACTCAGGGTACTTATTCCTCTGAGCCACCCCTGTTCAGCGGACGAATACGAGCCCCTGGCGCGTAAGCTGGCAGAATTCGTCGGAATGGATATGTGCGACCCGACTACATTCGAAGCTTCCCGCCTCATGTACTGGCCGTCCTGCTCATCAGACAGCACGTATATATGTGAATATGCAGATAACCCATTTATAGACACAGACGGAATGCTCGCGATGTACACCGACTGGCACGATATTACAGAATGGAAAGGCGTTGCTGCGCCCAAGATACCCAAAGGGGCAAAGCAGGCAGATCCTACAGAGAAGAGCGGCATTGTCGGTGCATTCTGCAAGACGTACGATATTTACAGAGTAATATATGAGATTATTCCCGATGTGTACACCCCGTGCGGAACGGACGGTCGTTTCACATATTCGGGCGGTTCGACAACAGGAGGTGCAGTCGTTTACAATGATGGTCAGTTTCTTTACTCCCATCATGCGACCGATCCTGCAGGCGGTAAGCTTTGCAATGCTTTTGATCTTGCAAGGCTGCATCTGTTCGGCAACAGAGACGATGATGCAAAGCCTGATACGCCCACAAACAAGCTGCCGTCGTACACAGAAATGTGCCGCTTTGCTGCGGCTGACAAAGCTGTTGCCGCCCTACTCAACACAGAGCGGTACCAGCAGGCGGTAGAAGCCTTTGGAGCAGAAACCCAGACAGAAATCGAAAACTGGATATCACTACTTGAGGTTTCAACATCAAGCGGCGGAGCGGCAAAGACTGTTGACAACGTACTTATCATACTTGAAAATGACCCCTTGCTTAAAAACAGGATCGTCTATGAAGAATTCAGCAATAGAGTTTATGCCCTTAGCGTTCTCCCGTGGGACAGCAGCTCTGAGCGCCGCATATGGACGGACAATGACGATTCCGGACTTCGCCACTACCTTGAAAAGGCGTATCGCATAACGGGTGAAAAGCGTATCCTTGATGCGTTCTCGCTTGCATGCCACAAACATACTTATAACGCTGTCAAGGATTATCTGACTTCTCTGCCGCCATGGGATGGAGTACAGAGGCTTGATACCCTTTTCATTGATTATCTCGGTGCGGAGGACTCTGCGTACACAAGAGCAGCCACCAGGAAGTCACTGACAGCTGCTGTGGCGCGTGTTATGTCCCCGGGTGTAAAGTACGACACCATGCCCATACTTGCAGGGCCACAGGGCGTAGGCAAAAGCACCCTGCTGAGGATCCTCGGTGGTAAGTGGTTTTCGGACAGTCTGTCAACTTTTGAAGGCAAAGAAGCCTGCGAGATGCTGCAGGGCGTATGGATCAATGAAGTCGGTGAGCTTAATGGCCTTAACCGTGCTGAAACTAACGCTGTAAAACAGTTTTTATCCAAGGTCGAGGACATATTCCGTGAGCCATATGGGCGCAGAACGTCGGTGTATCCAAGGCGATGTGTGTTTTTCGGAACAACAAACGAATCGGAGTTTCTTCGGGATAAAACCGGAAACCGCCGTTTCTGGCCCATAGACTGTGCTGTGCATGAGCCGACCAAAAATGTATTCAGTGATTTATCCGCAGAAGCGCCGCAGATATGGGCAGAAGCGCTTACGGCTTGGCAACTGGGTGAGAATTTGTATCTTACAGGTGAGGCTCTTAAACTTGCGGAAGCTGCGCAGGAAGCACACTCTGAGCAGAGTTCCAAGGAGGGTGTTATCCGTGAGTTTGTTGCACGTGAAATATTGCCCGATTGGGATAAACGCTCGATAACGCAGCGCCGTATGTACTGGCAGGCAGACTTTCAGAAGGAAGGAGTCAAAAGAACTGCCCGAGAAAAGATATGCGCGGCGGAAATATGGTGCGAGTGCTTCGGAGGAGATCTGAGGACTATGCGCAGAAGTGATTCTATTGAAATAAACTGTATTCTTCAAAGGATCCCCGGCTGGGTTAAGTCTCAAAAAGCTATAAGATTCGGTGCGGAATACGGTGTGCAAAAAGGATTTATACGTTCGGAAAAGCTGTAACTTTGACTGTAACTTTCTGTAACTTTGAGACTTCAAAGTTACAGTCAAAGTTACGAAAGTTACAGAAAGTTACGGCCAAAGTTACGGGTGCAAATGGCGCGGATAAACGTTTTATGCTTGTTTCGTAACTTTGTAACTTTAAACTTATATAAAAAGGAAAAAATAGAGAGCATAGAGAGAATATATATATCGCCTAATGCGCCTAAATGAAATATGTGCATACGCGTGCGTGCGTGCGCGAAAAAGTTACAAGGAGTGAATACTGAATGGGGCAGCCCGAAAACAAGGTCGAGAAAAAATTGTGTGACGGCGTAAAATCAATCGGTGGCAGGGCATATAAATTTGTTTCGCCCGGAAGCAATGGCGTGCCCGATCGGATAATATGCCTCCCAAACGGCACAGTTATTTTTGCAGAGCTGAAATCACCGAAAGGTGCCTTGTCAAAGCAGCAGGCATTTCGGATAAAAGAGCTGCGCTACATGAAGCAGACAGTTGTAATACTGCGTTCAGTTTCCGAAGTAGAAGCTTTTCTGGGCGTGATTGGAAAGGAGCTGCGGTAAAAATGGAATTCAAACCGCACGATTATCAAAACTATTGCATAAGCAGGATAATTACGGACAAGGATCTGGGTTTACTGCTTGACATGGGTCTCGGAAAAACAGTCATAGCGCTTACGGCGATAAATGAACTGATCTACGGCAGATTTGAGGTCAGCAGAGTGCTGGTCATCGCCCCCAAAAAGGTTGCAGAAATGACGTGGAGCACTGAGGCAGAAAAGTGGGATCACCTAAAGCATCTGCGCATATCAAAGATCATCGGAACCGTACAACAGAGGGTACGTGCACTAAATACCGCTGCAGATGTGTATGTCATAAACCGAGAAAACGTTCCGTGGATCGTGGAATACGATGCGAACAACTGGCGTTTCGATATGGTCGTTGTTGATGAGCTTTCAAGCTTCAAAAGCAGCAAGGCACAGCGCTTTAAATCCCTCTGCTACATTCGGCAGCACATCAAACGCTTTGTCGGTTTAACAGGTACACCCGCAAGCAACGGTCTGACCGACCTGTGGGCGCAGATATATCTGATAGATCAGGGCGCGCGGCTCGGAAAAAGAATAACGCAATTCCGTACACGATACTGCGAATGTGAAACCCACGGAGGCCATTTCACCACATACAAGATGAAGCTGGGAGCCGAGGAGGCGATAAAAGATGCTATTTCAGACATATGCGTATCTATGAAAGCCTCCGATTATCTTTCTCTTCCTGACTGTATTACGGTCGATGTACCCGTTTTCCTTGATGCAAAGACAAAAAAGCAGTATGAAGACTTTGAAAGAGATATGCTGCTGCAGATAGATGAAAACACTCTTGATGCCGGAACAGCCGCTGTGCTTTCGGGAAAGCTGCTGCAATTTGCAAGCGGCGCCGTGTATGACGGGGATAAAAATATTATTGAAATACACAACGGAAAGCTTGAGGCTTTTTCCGAGCTGATCGAGGGTCTCAACGGGCAGCACGCCCTTGTGTTCTATAACTTTCAACATGAGCTTACACGCATACTAAAACATTTGGAAAAGACCTCTCTTTCAGTTAGACAGCTTCGAACGGACAAGGATCAGCAGGACTGGAATGGCGGAAAGATCGACATTCTTCTGGCGCACCCTGCGTCCGCCGGGTACGGTCTGAACCTACAACAAGGAGGGCATCATATAATCTGGTTTGGACTTAACTGGTCACTGGAACTGTACGAGCAGGCAAACAAACGACTACACAGACAGGGGCAGGCCGATAAGGTGATAATCCATCGGTTAGTTACCCAGGACACACGTGATGTTGACGTGGCTGCAGCCCTTGAGGGCAAAGCGGACGTACAGGACGCATTGCTGGAGGCATTAAAGGCCCGTATTCGTGAGATCAGAAGCTCTACAATTAAATGACTGAAAAAGAATAGGGGTAATCAATTTTAGACACGGCTTATAGGAGGGCTGAAGATGACAGTACAGGAAGTGAAAAAGATACTTAGCTCAGCTCGGGAAGCGGGCATTGAGTACCTTAACGCCAGAAATAAGCACAAAAGCTATGAGAGCAGACTTACAGACGGCAAAACAGTGCGATATAACAGCACAGGCGCAGAATATGAGCGCAACGGAAATTCCGTTGAAGAATCATATTGCGAGGTATCTGATTATGAAACCCAAGCGGACAAATGCAAAGCAGAACTTTCAAACCCGTATTGTGCGGCGGGCAGACTCATTTACCTTGTGAAAGATGAGCGAAAGCGGCAAGTGCTTAATCGTTATTATCTTTACTGCAAGTCTTGGGGACAGATTGCTTTAGAAATGAAAATCAGTGTGCGTCACGTACATAGGCTTCACGGAAATGCTCTTATAGAAATTGCTCAAAAAGCTTGACAATGTCATACCATTTGTGTTAAAATATATATACTGATAAGTATATGTACAAGCTTTTTGACAGGAGGATAAATCAATATGAAGTGCAAAAATTGTAATGCCCCAAATGCTGAGTACGAGCATAATGATGGCGGATTTGTTTGCGAAAAGTGTGTTGGCGAATATTTCACTTGCCCTGATTGCGGAAAAGTCTTTGATAAAGACGATTATAAAAACGGAGATCAGGGTTCAGGTTTTTGCAAAAAATGCTCTCCAAACCACTAATTAAATAAAATCTTATTTAGCGCTCCGATTTCGGGGCGCTTTTCTTATATCAATTTTTCGGCAGGTGGTGACCCGTGAATGAAAAGAATTTAATACCGTATACTTCCGACCAAAGCCGAGAGGAAGCCGTGAAAAACGGCTCCAAAGGCGGCAAGGCCTCGGGGGCTGCAAGGCGGCGCAAAAAGGATATAAAGCAGAAGATGAAGGCTCTGCTTGAGCTTCCCGCTGCCGCCAATGACAGGGAGCAGCTTGAAGCTCTCGGTGTTTCTCCCGATGATATGGACAACGAAATGGTGCTTGTTATGTCTATGTTCCTGAGTGCCGCTCAGGGTGACACAAAGGCGTTTGACAGGGTGATACAGATACTCGGCAAGGATATTGCGCACGAGGAGCTTGCCCTTAAAAAGCGTGAGCTTAAGCTTAAGGAAAAGGCTTCTTCCGAGGGAGACAGTGCGGCACTCTCCAAGCTTGATGAAGTCCTCGGCAAGATCGAAGGGGGCTTCTGATGTTCACGGATATGCAAAAGGAATATTTCCGGGAGGCTGTGCATCGATGGAACGTCAAGACAGGGGCGACCCGTTCCGGCAAGACGTACATGGACTATTACGCCATTCCCAAGCGCATTCGCAATGTTGCGGGGCGTGAGGGGGCTGTGCTGCTTCTGGGGCACACTCAGGGCACGCTGCTCCGCAACGTCATATATCCCCTGCAGGAGCTGTGGGGCGAGGAGCTGGTGAAACCTATCCGCACGACTGACAACACGGCTATGCTGTTTGGCGAGCGGTGCTATTGCCTCGGTGCCGACAAGAAAACATCGGTGGACAAGATACGAGGTATGTCGGTCAAGTATTGCTATGGCGATGAGGTCGTGACCTGGAGCGAGGCGGTTTTTGATATGCTCAAATCCCGACTTGACAAGCCTTACAGCTGTTTTGACGGCACTTGCAACCCTGAGGGTCGGCAGCACTGGTTCAAGAAATTTCTTGACAGTGATGCGGACATCTACTGTCAGAAATACACCCTTGACGACAACCCCACGCTTGACCCGAATTTCGTCAGGGCACTGAAAACCGAGTATGCAGGCACGGTCTATTACGACCGCTATGTGCTGGGCGATTGGGTCAATGCGGAGGGCGTTATATATCGCCGCTTCAATGACTGCCCCGGGGATTTTATCATAGACGATCTCAACGGTTTTGACTTTGCATTTGCCACTGCGGGCGTTGACTTTGGCGGTGGCACATCGGCTCATGCGTTTAATTGCACGGCGTTTACCCGTGGGCTGGGGCAGATGGTCACGGTACATGATTACCGCAGGAAGGACGCTGCAACGCCCGAACAGCTATATGCTGATTTTGCGGGCTTTATTGCAGAATGCAGGCTCATTCTCGGTGATGTTCCGCTGGTGGATATCTATTGCGACAGTGCGGAGCAGACGCTCATTGAGGGTATGCGGATAGATGAGGCAAGGAGAGGGCTGCGTATTGAGATACACAATGCTCGCAAAGGCCCCATAAACGACCGCATTCGCTTTTACACGGCGATGATGGGTGCAGGACGATACAAGATATTCAAAGGCTGCAAATCCACTATAGATGCGCTGTCAGAGGCTATGTGGGACGACAAGGTGAAAACAGCTGATGTACGCCTTGACGACGGCACAACAAACATTGATAATCTCGATGCGCAGGAGTACAGCACGGAGCCGTATATGAACGATATGATGGAAAGGACAATAGGTTTATGATACCCGAAAAACAGCGGTATGAAAATCTTGAAAAGTTCACGCCCGATGTTGCGGGGAAATATGATATACCTGTTATCAGGGCCGATGATGTTGCATTCTCCGACTTCATCGGCTTTAATTATGCCAAAAGCTGCAAGAAATGTGAAGGCAGAGCTGTTCACTTCTTCCTTGATGATTACCAGTTTTTCAGGGTATGGAACAGACCGAGGGATTATATAAACACGCTTTCAAAGTTTGCCTGTGTGCTGTCTCCCGATTTTTCGCTGTACACCGATTTTCCTGTGGCTATGCAGATATACAATCATTACCGTAAACACTGGCTTGGAGCGTATTGGCAGTCGTTGGGGATAAAGGTCATTCCCACAATTTGCTGGAGTGATGATAGCTCCTTTGACTGGTGTTTTGACGGTGAACCTGTGGGCGGCGTTGTTGCTGTTTCATCGGTGGGAACGCAGAACAGCAGGACAGCGAAAGCGGCGTTTCTGAGGGGCTATGAGGCTATGTGCGAACGGCTCAGTCCTTCGGAAATAATTTTTTACGGCTCTGTTCCCGATGAATGCAGAGGGAATATAATTCACATCAAATCTTTTCAGGATAAATTCAGGGAGGCGAAGGTTAATGGGTGGTAGAGGTGGATCAAGCGGAATAGCACTTAGTGCCGCACAGGAAAGAAAATTAGAAGATACAGCGCAGTTTAATGACGCAAAACATTATGGTTTTACCAGAGGAGCAAAGCACGTTGAATATACTGATTCAAATGGCAAAATAAGAAAGTTTGATACCGGCAGACCTACCGGGGGAACATACAGAACAAGTTACAGTGAAGATGTTGCAAACTATGCTAAAATGTCTACTCAAAGCCTTAATGCAGAACTGTCAAAACTGCGTGCTGTTTCTATTGATAATTATCAAAAATTTGCACGTAGTGCGGCAAGCAAGAGTGCGTCACAAGTCGCTGGTTTTGCTTCCGCTGACAGTAAAATCAAAATGATAAATCAGGTTTTAAGGCGAAGAAAGGGGTAACGCAATGGGTGGCAGAGGTGCTTCCAGTGGGGTGAGCGATAAAGGCAAGCCTTACGGAAGTGAATACACAACACTTTATCAAAGCGGAAATATCAAATTTATACAATCAAATTCAGGCAATGCAACTGCTCCATTTGAAACTATGACCAAAGGACGTGTTTATGTTACTATAAATAACAGCGGAGAGCCTAAATATATTACATATCACGATAATAATAACAAACGAGTTAAGCAGATTGATTTATCAGGTTCTCCTCACAAAGTGATAAGACAAGGAAAACCGGTATATTTAAAACCGCCTCACACTCATAAAGGCTATATTCACGGTGAAAATGGTACATCAAAACTTTCAGCCGAAGAAAAGCGCATGGTTGACACAGTGACAAAAATATGGTATAATAAAAAAAGCAAGAAGTAGTTTAAGAAGGAGAATATGCACCAATGCTTTGATAAAATCAAAAATTAAATTCCATGTTAATTTAGCTAAGCAATCAGATGATAAATCATGCTGATAGTTGATATCAACTGCCTGATAGTTGATTTCAACTGCGCTATTTAGCCTCGATAGAATTTAATTGCATTGGAGTAATGCAAGATGTCGGTGCAAATCCGTCCGCTTGTTACCGTCTGAGAGATCAGGCGGTTTTTTTATGCCTTTTTTAGACAGGGAGTGATGAAAAATGATGATAGAAAAAATGCGGCAGGCGTTTCCGGAGGAAGAATTTCCCGGGGATAACGGCTTTTACAGCGGCTATATGGACAGGTGGCAGGACATTTACGAGGGTCGCCCCAAATGGCGTGAGGTGAAGCGTGCGGGGCTGAACAGGGGCACTGTGCGGCAGATGAATATGCTGAACACGGCAAAGATTTTATGCGATGAATTTTCACATAAGTGCTTTGCAGAGCAGGTGGATATATCCTGCGGGTCAAAGGAATATGACGACTTTATCCTTGATTTCCTCTGTCGTGAGGGCTTCTGGAAGAACATTCCACGGCTTCTCTCTTCGGCATTTGCTCAGGGCGGCTGTGTTCTGAGGGAATACATAGAACGGGGCAGGGTGCGGCTGTCATTTGTTGAGGGGCGGCAGTTTTATCCGCTGAAATGGGACAACAGGGACATTACCGAGGGCATTTTCGGCACGGTATCAGCCAAGGGCAAATATTATTACACGTTATTCGAGAAGCATTCCGTCAAGGATGATGATATCCTTGTGGAGTGCTTTTTGTTTCGTTCTTCTGACCCCAATGCTCCGGGTGACAGAGTGCCGCTGTCGGTGCTTTATCCCGATATGGCAGACACGTTCACATATGCTATGGACACTCCCCTGTTTCAGTATTTCAAGACCGATTTTCCAAGCAACATTCCCACGGAGCTGCCTCTCGGCATAAGCTGCTTTGCAAACTGCGAGGACACGCTCAAAGCCCTTGATGTAGCGTTTGACAGCTTTGCCCGTGAGTTTGTTCTCGGAAAGAAAAGAATAATCGTGCCAAGCTCCTGCATTCGTACTGTGGTCAATCCCGAAACGGGTAAGACAGAGCGGTATTTTGACGCTGATGACGAGGTTTATCAGGCACTGAAATGCGATGAGGACAAGGATCTGAAAATCACGGACAACACGGTGGAGCTGAGAATTTCAGAGCACGTTGACGGCATAAATGCGCTGCTGAATATTCTGTGCTTTCAGGTGGGGCTTTCTCCCGGCTCGCTGTCATTCGACAAGGCGGGCGGAGTTAAGACTGCGACCGAGGTGGTTTCCGAGGAAAACAAGACGGCTGTTACGATACGCTGTCAGAAAAATCTCCTCGTTGAGTTCATTGAGGAAATGTGCAGGGCTGTGCTGAAACTGGCACAGATAACAGGTGAAGTTCCCCGGGGCGATTTTGAGGTCACTGTGGCGTTCAAGGACAGCGTTGTTATTGATGACAACACGCTTATCGCAAACAACATCAGTCTTGTAACGGCGGGGCTAAAGTCAAAGATTTCCGCCATTATGGAGATAATGAAATGCGATGAAGAGGCGGCAAAGCGGGAGCTTGAAAGGATAAATGCGGAAAGTGCTGTTCTCGGAGTTTCGGACGGTGACGGCTTTGTAGCTTCGGGCGGTGATGCAGGTGACAAGGGAACAGTATGACGAGCTTTCGGCTCCGCTTGTTCGGGTGCTGCTGGATATGGAAGATGATATCCTGCGGGAAATTGCGGCGCAGCTTTCACGGGACGGAAATATTTCCGACACGTCCAAATGGCGGATAAGGCAGCTTGCAAGAGCAGGACGTTTCGACAAGCGGGCGGCGGCTATCATTGCGGGATATTCCGAGGTCGAGGGCGGTCAGGCTATGGACGCTGTTCTGACGGCAGCTGAGACCGAGATAGGATATCTTGACAATGCGGTGCAGGCGGCGAATGCTGCGGGGCTGTCGGAATATTTCTCGGACATTCCTGCGGAAACCTCAGCCATGAATGCGGCCAAGGCGTTTCAGCGGCAGGCGGCGAGTGGCCTTAACCTTGTGAACACGGTTATGCAGTACAAGGCAGGTTCGGCGTATGTGAACGCTGTGAACGCTATTTACCGTGACACTTCCGAGGGCAGGCAGGGCGCTCTTGACATTATGGGCAAGGGTGCGGCAAAGGCTGTATCGGGGCAGATGTCATTGCAGGAAGCAACAAGGAAAACCATACGTGAGCTTGCTCAAAAGGGCATTCCCGCTTTCGTTGACAAGCGTGGGCGTGAATGGTCCCCCGAAGCTTATGTTATGATGGATATGCGGTCAACTCTCGGAAACACTGCGAGGGCGGCGCAGGACGCACGATGCGACCAGTACGGGATAAACCTTATCGAACTAAGCTCACATCTGGGCGCACGTCCCAAATGTGCCATTGACCAAGGAAAAATTTATTCCCGTGACGGCACAAGCGGAGTAACCACAGACGGCGCAGGAAATAAAATACATTTTACGCCTTTTTCTCAGACGAGTTACGGGCAGCCTGACGGAATACTCGGTATCAACTGCGGGCACGTTCAATATCCATTTGCAGAGGGCATCAATTTTCAGCGGTATTTTCCTTATCCAAAAGAGGAAAATGACAGGCGGTATATGCAGTTTCAGCAGCAGAGAGCTATGGAACGGGGCATCAGAGCCGCCAAGCGTGAATGTATGATGCTGCAGGAGGTGGGCGACACTGAGGGCTTGCAGAAGGCTTCTTTACGGCTCAGAAACCAAAAGGAGAAGTATTCCGCTTACTGCAAGGAAACGGGGCTTAAGCAGCACAATGACCGCACTCAGGTTTATGGGTATGACAGGAGCAAGTCGAGCAAGACGGTTTGGGCGGAGAGGAAGGCAAGCAAAAACAGCGGTGCTACTCACGTTACTCCTTTTACTCCTTCGGGCGGTCAGGCGGATATTGTCAATGTTCCTGCGAAGTCTATACATCAGCAAATTCATCAGGCACCTGTTACAAAGCCGACTTTTAACAACGCTGAATCAATTGAAGAAGCAAAGGCATATGCAAGATCAATTGGTGTTGAACACCCTGATTATTCCAAATTCACACTTGAACGAGCAAATAATATGAATATGGCGCTCAGCACATTGCCTGACGATTCAATGCCGTATGTTGTAACCGATTTGCAGAAATATACATCTGTGACAGGTGCACCGCTTGGGAAAGCACAAAAGAGAGGCTATGCCTGCACTGTTACGCCGTATGAAATTGACCTTCAAAGAGCAGGTATTGCTGATATACCAAGGACTATAGGAAGTGGTAATACTATTGTTGCTGTAAACACCAGAAATTATAAGACGATTGACAGTATTACAGAATCAAAGGCAAAATCTGAGGAGCTTGTTGTTTCAAGAAATCTCGGAAAGTCTTATCATTTTAACAAAGACGGCAAAGCTACCGATTTTCACGAATGCGGTCATGTTTATGCAACAAAGCACGATATTCCTACGGGATTTTCTGCTGATGCTGACCACTGGTATAAAGAAACGGGCTGTATGATACTCCAAACTACAAGTGAAGCTTGGTCAGAAGCATATGCGGCTTACTATACTCACGCAGATGATTTACCGCCATACATCAGGCGATATTTTGATAAAGGTGAATGGAAAGACGGGTCAGGGTCAAAGGTACTTTCACTTGATGAATGGTATCAAAAATTGCTTGACAATGGCAGCAAAAGTGGTATAATAAATACAGGTGCAATAAGCGGAGCGTTGAATCCTTACAGCAAGGAAGCTGAAAAGCACGCTGTTCAATATTATGAATCTGTTCGCCATATGAAAACAGATACGCAGAAGATATCTGCGGCAACAGGAATAAGCCGTGATAAAATTGACAAAATAAAAAATCACGTTTTTATCACCGAACACGACCTCTTGACAGGGCATAAGCGATTTGACCCCTCTTATGATATGGCTCAGTCTTGGCAGCGGCTTATAAACGGCGATTTCAAGGAACAGGATATCGTTTTACTGAAACACGAATATGCCGAACTCCGCTATATGGAAAAAGGGTATTCTCAAAATGAAGCCCACATCTTGGCTTCAAAGAAATATAATTACGCAAAATATTGCGAATAAGGAGGTGCTTATATGGTAAGCCTTTTGAATATTGTTTTTGACGGGAACAGCATTTCCTGCGACTATATTCCTGAAAACAGCAGTGATGCCGGAAAAGTAACTGTTGATGCCCAAACACGAGAGGTCACAAACGTTGAGTTTTCCAAATATGAGCACGGCAAGAAAATGTATGTGGCTCACGTGCGTTCAAAGCTTTCAGAGCTTTTGGATTTAGGTCAGCCTATTCCCAAGGAAGCAACAGCAATATGGTTTTAATCACCTTACACAAGTAGGGTGATTTTTTATACTCACACAAGCGTGTATGCTTACGACATTTTTGTCGGTAACATATGCGCTGTTTTTATATCAAAATGAAAGGATATGATGTTATGAACGAAACAACAGCAAGACCTATGGAGCTGACAGACACAGCCGAGCTTATGGCAAGTACCGATTACAAAGACAGATTCAAAGCCGAGTACGGACAGGTTGCGATACGCTGCAAAAAGCTCAAAGCAATGCTTGAAAAATGGGATAAGGAAGAGCTGAACTTCACGCCTACGTGTCCCAGATCACTGTATGAGTTTCAGGTGAGGACGATGGAAGATTATATCGCTATATTGCAGGCAAGAGCAGTAATTGAGGGCGTTGTACTGTAATTTCTAAGCAATATCAGTCAACAAAACATAACCCCTCGAAATCGAGGGGTTAAACAGTAAATCAGCAGCTTTACGGCTGCTTTTTTTATGCCCTAAACGTACTTACGGCGTTAAACTGAGGACGGAAAAAACAAGCCGACAGGCTATAAACGGAGGTAATCATAATGGCAGAAACAAACACAACCGTAACCGAAACCAACAAGGCTGAAAATGGCTCCACGGGAGCCTACGGAGGTGATCCCACACAGGCTGTAAAGGGCGGAGCAAATCTCCCTGAAAAGGCTGTATCTACGTCTGAGCCTGAGCAGACGGCAAAAACATTTACCCAGGCAGAGCTTGACGCAATAGTCAAGCAGAGACTTGAAAGGCAGGCAAAGGGACAGCCCTCAAAGGAAGAAATGGAAGCGTTCCGAAAGTGGCAGGACAGCCGGAAAACTGCCGAACAGCTTTCACAGGAAAAGATATCCGCTGCAGAAAATGGCAGGGCGGACGCTGAGAAGAAGCTTGCGGCGGCTGAGGCTAAGTGCTGCGCTTATTCCAGGGGCGTAACTGCCGAGGCTGTAGATGACGTTATCGCCCTTGCCATGGCAAAGGTATCGGACGATATGCCTATTGAAAAGGCTATTGATGCGGTCATCTCAAAATACCCCTCGTTCTGCTCAGCAAAGTCCGAAGCTCCCAAGGGCATTACCACGGGGGTAAAATTCGGCAATAATGGCGGCTCTCAGATGTCGGGAGTGGAGCGCCGCTTTTATGAGAAAAATCCCGACCTCAGAAAAACTACATAAAATTGGAGGTATGTATTTATGGCACACGAAGCACAGGTAAGATATTCAGACCTTGTCCTTATGAAGATCAGGAAGGAAAACAAGCTGAAGAACGGCGTTGTGTTCAACACCGATTATGAGGGCAGCCCCAAGGCGGGCATTGTTAAAATTCCCGTGAGAGACACCGAGGTGGCTGTTTCCGATTACGACAAGGCAAACGGTATCAAGGCGGGCACAGGCTCCACCACTTACGAGAACTTCCCCATTAACAAGGACAAGGCGGTAAATGAGATCATTGACGGCTACGATGCACAGCTCGTTCCCGACAACCTTGTAGCTGACAGGCTTGACAGTGCGGGCTATTCCCTTGCTGCCGTTGAGGACAATGACGGTGCGACCGTTCTTATCGCAGGCGCTACCGTTACCAACATCGGTGCGCTTACCGTTGACGGCATTTACAGCGATATCGTGGATATCAGGCAGCAGATGAGCGAGGCCAATATTCCCGATGACGGCAGGAGATATATTCTTGTCACTCCCCGCACATACTCGTATATCCTTAAGTCTCCCGAGTTCATCAAGGCTTCTTCTCTGGGCGATGACGTGGTTCAGAGCGGCATTGTGGGAAAAATCGCAGGCTTTAACGTCATTGAATGGAATGACAAGACCGCTAATCTTGCAATGATCGCAGGACACCCCCGTTTCGCAACACGTGCGGAGGAGTTCTCCGTTCCCGTACATATTCAGGACCTTGGCGGTTCGGGTAATTACATCGGTGCGAGTGCAGTTCAGGGACGTATGGCATACGGCCACAAGGTCCTCAGAAGCGTGGCTATCCGTGCGGTATATGCTCCCGGCTCTCTTAAGCTCACAGCAGCGGCAGGCAGCACCAAGGGCAAGACTGTTATCACCGTTGCGGCAGGCGGCGATGCAAGCGGCACTTATGCGTACAAGGTAAATCCTTCCGCAAGGGCTGTTTACGGCGAGACTTCCACCGCATACGCAGGCACAGCGCTTACCAGCGGCACTACCGAGATCGCAGCTGCCGAGGGCAATGTTATCGAGGTAGTTTGCTTTAACTCGGACAGCAAGGCGGTCACTGTCGGCTATATCACCGTGACTGCTGCCAACATCAAGGCATAAGGAAAGGTGAGAGTATGGCGGTCAGTACGGATTTTTATTATGACGTTTTCGGCGGTATGGACTATCCCGACCTTGACCGCCTGCTGACGAGAGCCGAAAGCGAGATAAACTGCTTTATTCTCCGTGCTCCCGAGACGGAAGAGGAGATGAGGCAGTTTGATCTTGCGGTATGCGCACAGGCTGAATATATGGGGCTGTGCGGCGGCATTGATGCCTGGGCTATGTCGGTATCGGGTACGGCGCAGAGCTTCACTCTCGGCTCGTTCTCGATGTCCTCGGGTGGCTCTTCTTCGGGCGGCGGTTCTGCGGCGGCGAGGGGCATATGCTCTCGGGCTGAGAGTTACCTTGAACGGGCGGGACTTTTATACAGGGGGTGCGGCGTATGTTGCTGATATCCCCTATTCCCCGCTGCTATCTTCCCCACAAGGTCAGGCTTATTGAGAAGTTAAGCTCGGACGGGTGGGGCGGCAAGGGTGAGACCCTTGAGACGGACATCAATTTTGTTTACATTGAGCCTTGCCGTTCTCAGCGTTTCTCTCTCGGGGGCGATATTCCCGAGGTAAGGGCAAAGATGTATTTTGATGCTTTTTCTTCCGTGCCCAATGATGTTTCCTTTGAGACGGGGGACGAGGTTATTTTTAACGGTGAGACCTTTGTTGTGAGTGAGGTGGAGACGTTCTTCACACCACAGGGGGATATTCATCATCTGGAGGTGGTGATGACGTGAGGGTGGATATTGAGATAAGGGGCGGCATATCGGGCGGCGATATGAAAGGCGCTATGGACAAGGCGATTTTTGCTACGTCAGAGCAGGCACTTAAAGACTGCAATTATTTCTGCAAGCAGGATTCGGGTGATCTGATAAAATCATCAGTCATTCACAGCGACTTCAACAATGGCGAACTGAAATGGACTATGCCCTATGCTGAAAAGCAGTATAAGCTGCCGTCTGCAAGAAAGCATAAAAATCCGAATGCAGCTCCCGAATGGTGCAAAAGGGCTGAAAGCGATTATGGCGACCAGTGGCAGGCTGTTTTCAAGCGGACGTATGAGGAGGAGATAAGCCGATGAACGGAGATATTTACACCCAAATTGCCGCAGAGCTGAAAAGGCTGGGCGGCATTGACGAGATAGGCGTTGTATCGGCGGCAGGTCAGAGTGCGATCATCTATGCAGGAAACAAGAACATCAAAAAATATTACGACGGGAGCAAAATTCAGTCGGTGATATTTTCCGTTTCAGCTATGGACACAAACAACAGGCAGGCTGTGCTTGTGGAAAAGCTCTGCGGCATATGTGAGACCCTTGCCGCTTCCAAGCCTGTTATCGAGGGCATTTCACAGGTCAAGGTAAAAGTAAATTCACTGCCTGCCCCAACGATGCACAATGAACAGTACTGGATATACACCGCCGGTATCGAAATTACATTTTTTATACAGAAGTGAAAGGAATGATTTTATGACACTTAAGGAAATGTTTGCGAAAGTCAAGACAAACCCTGCATTTGTGGGATTTATCACTACGGATCAGATGGTTCTTGCTATTGACGTTTCGGCAGAGCAGAACGCTGATGTTGATGATTTTGCGGTCGCATATATGGGCTTTACAGACCGTTCTTCATCGCTTAATCCCAAGGAAAAGACAAACAGCTATTACTACCACGGCGAAAGCTCCACAAAGACGGGCAATCAGAGAACTATCACATTCAAGTGCGACCGTTACAAGGGCGACCCCTTCCAGGACTTTGTTACTTCATTTGATATGAAATACGCAAAGGGTCAGGCTGCTATTGTAAGATATGTGTGGTTCAATATTCTTACGGGTGAGGGCGAGATCGGCTCGGGTTCTCTTATTCTCGATGATGACGGTTCGGGTGCTCCCGAGGAAAACCTCTCCGTAGGCGGCAGCATCAAAAAGGCTGCCGCTGAGCCCACAAAGCTTGAATATATGGGCTTTGGCGGTTACACTGCTCTTAAGGTGTCTCCTGCTGACTGGGCTTCCAAGTATGACAGTTACTATGAGAGAAAGAACGGTGCTTTCGTGAAGCTCGAAAAGGGTGAGAGCGCTCCTGAGTTTGCGGCTGACAAGTATTATTCTAAGGCTGCTGAGTAAATTCTGAAACTGCGGTATGCGGGGATTTCCCGTGTGCCGCTTTTTCATAAAAAACGGAGGTTATATTATGGGCTTTAAATTCACTGACCGCATTTGCGTTATCGAGGTAGAGGACAAAAAGTATCCTATTGTCTTTCAGAAGCCGCTCGTTGACAGGCTGGGAAGCATAAAAGACACCTTTCTGAGCCTGAAAAACGACGGAGGGGCTGATGAGGAAAAGGTGATCTTAGCTTTTGACAATGCCATTGACAGCATTCTCGGAGACGGTTCCGCCTCAAAGATATTTGCTGACAGGCTGCCGAACATCGTTGAAAGATATGCTGTACTCAAGTACATTTACGATGAGATCACTGCGTTTATGCAGAGGATAGCAGGTGAGAAAAATGTTGTTTTGCCCGAAGCCAAAGGTCATAAGCATTGACAGTATCCCCGTTCCCGTTGACCCCGATTTCCGCATAATGTGCGATTACTCGGAGGCAATGTCGGACAAGGACGCTGACAAGGCCTGTGCGCTTGCGGGGCGTTTTTACTTTGCGGGGCTGCCTGAGGGCGTTTCGGAGAAGGCTGCGGCGGACGCTATGACGGACTTCTACATTTCGGGACTTGCTCCGAAAGCAAAAGAAAAGCGGTCTTCCGTTTCGGAGAGCTGCGAGCCGTGCTTTGATTTTTTGGAAGATGAGGCGTATTTTTACGCTGATTTCCTGAACGCATACGGCATTGACCTGAACGTGGCAAAGCTGCACTGGTTTGATTTCTGTGCACTGTTTCGGGGGCTGCCCGATGAATGCAAGCTCAAACAGATAATCGGCATACGCACCGAAAGACTGTCGGAAACAAAGTCATCGGCTGAAAGGTCAAGGGTGATACGGCTCAAACGCATTTTTGCACTGAAGAAGAAACAGGTCCAGAGGTTCAAAAACACTGCTGAACGTGACAGGGCTATGCTTGACGAGGTCGAGCGCATTCACAGAGAGGCTATGGAGAGAATGAGTGGTGAGGGTAAGTGAATGTTGGCGAGATAGTTTATAAGATTCTGGGCGATGATGCCAATTTCAAGAAGGTTATGGGCAATGTCGGCAAGCTTGCCACCAAAACTATGAGCGTTATCGCAGAGGCTGCCCTTGCTGCTTCCGCTGCGGCTGCGACGGCTGTGGGCGCTTTAGCTAAAGAGGCAATCGCAAGTTTCGGGGATTATGAGCAGCTTGCAGGCGGTGCGAAATTGATGTTCGGTGAGGCTTATGACTTCATTGCGGAAAAAGCCAAGACCGCTTACAAGGACATTCAGATGTCCCAGAACGATTACCTTGAACAGGTGAACGGATTCGCCATTGGTCTGAAGACTGCCATGGGCGGCGATGAGCTGGGGGCTGCAAAGCTTGCCGACAGAATAGTCACTGCCGAGGCTGATATCGTGGCGGCTACGGGCAATACAGCTGAGAATGTTCAGAATGCTTTTAACGGCATTATGAAAAACAACTACACAATGCTCGATAATTTGCAGATAGGCATCACCCCCACAAAAGAGGGCTTTCAGGAGCTTATCGACAAGGTAAATGCGTACAAAAAGGCCCACGGCGAGGCAACGGAATACACCATTGACAACCTTGCTGACTGCCAGAACGCTCTTGTTGACTACATTGAGATGCAGGGGCTTTCGGGATATGCTCAGGCTGAGGGTGCCGATACGCTGCAGGGCTCTATGGCAAGCATGACAGCTGCATGGCAGAATATGCTCACAGGAATGGCGGACCCCACGCAGGATTTTGACAGGCTCGTATCTGACCTTATTGACAGCGTTCTGAACGTATCCGACAATCTTATGCCCCGCATTATGGCGGTACTGCCGCAGATGGCTACGGGCATTGCCGAACTTGCGGAGGGCATTCTGCCTTTGATACCGCAGACACTTGAAGATATGCTCCCCGATGTTATAAGCGGCGCAAACAGTCTTATTGCGGCTCTGCTTGACACGCTTTCTTCCATTGCTGACACGGCTATACCTATTGTAACAGATAATGCGGACGAGATAATCGACACGCTGCTGTCGGGGCTTATATCCGCATTGCCCAAGGTCGCAGGCTCGGCGGCTGACCTTTGCACGGCGCTTATCACGGCTATACTTTCCAACGCCGATATTATAACGCAGGGTGCTATGGACATTATAACGGCTCTTGCAAAGGGCATTTCCGACAATCTGGACACGCTTATACCCGCTGTTGTAAATGCGGTGCTGACCATCACGGAAACGCTGATAAATAACACTGACAAGCTTATTTCGGCTGCCGAGGACATAATCATAGGTCTTGCTGACGGTCTGATAAATTCCCTGCCGATACTACTGGCAAAGGCTCCGCAGATACTCATGGAGCTGAACACTGCTCTTGTCAGTGCCATTCCCGACATCATTGAGTTTGCGCTTGACCTGTGTGACCATATCGCAGACAATATCATAAACTACGACTGGGAAAGCGTAGGAGCCGATATGTATAAAAATATGCAGGAGGCTCTCAGCAATGCGCTCAGCGGTGACAGCAATGCAGTGGAAAAGGCTGCGCAGGCACAGGCGGAGCGCATAAAACGCTACGACGGTCTTACGCAGGAACAGCTTGACAAAATGATAGCGGACAACACCCGAAAGCTGGGCGAATGGAACGATGCGTTCCTTACAGCTCAGGAAAACGGTTTGTTTGATTATGATCTGCTGCCAAAGTGGATGCAGACAGAAATGGATATGTCGGGCGAGACGAGCGTTGAAAAGTATCTGAGCAGCAGCCTCACAGCGGTAGATGCGACCATTGATGACCTGACCGAAGCAAGGAAAAAAGCCGTTTCCGAAATTGAAAAGACAAACGGTGATATTGCGGGCGCCCTTGACGGCACTGCCGATGTGGAAGGCAGCGGAGCTGACAGTATGCCCGATGCAGGCGTTGACGGCGTGGTAAACCGGTCAGAAATGCTTGATGCGGCGCTCAAAGAGCTTGCGGACACCGAGGCAAAGGCGGCTGAAAAGGCTGCAAAAGAAGCGGAGCAGGCTAAAAAGGACGCTGAAAACGCCCTTAAATCCTCTGTCGAGGACAAGTTCCGAGAAATTGAAACCGAGCAGCTGGAAAAGGGCTATGACGACAGCTGGCTTTTGGAGCAGGAGAGGGCATTCCTTGAAACGCTTGACCATAATTCGGAGACTTACAAGGACTATAACCTGAAGCTTCTGAAAGAGCAGAAAAGCTATGATGACAAGGCAGCGAAAGAGGCTGAAACCGCTGCCAAAAAGCAGCGTGATGCTGTGGAAAAATCCTATGACAGCATTGTAAAAAGCCGTGACAGCCTTGCCAAGAGTCTTTCCTCGGGCGGGGATATTTTTAGCAGCTCCGAAGAGACCGACAAGCGGACGGGTGCCAAGACGAAGAAGCGGAGCATTGACCTTGCGGGCTTTGAGAAAAAAATCGAAGCCAAGAAAAAGCTTACATCGAAAATTGCGGAGCTTATCGAGAAGAACACTCCCGATGATATCATCACGGAGCTGTTAAAACAGGATCCCGAAGATGCACTTGCATTTGCGAACGAGCTGTTAAAGTCCCCCGACAAGCTGAAAAAGCTGTCTGAGGGCATTCAGAATGATGATGCATACAGCAAGATTATCGCCAATATGGTCACGGAAAATTCCGACGAGTTTAAGCAGCTGGGCACAGATGCGGGAACGGTTTTCGGCGAGGGCTTTATGGCGGCTTTTCAGGCAAACTGGGAGGAGTCCTTCAAGCCTGTTTTCGATGATGATTATGTTGACACGGCGGCGGCGAATGTATCTGCTGCCAACTCTTCGGCGGCTCTTTCGGCAAATACATCGGCTGCGAACACAACGGCGGCGGACAGTCAGGACACATCTGCGGCGGTCAAACGCACATCTGCTTCATCGGGCAGCCCTGTTTACAAGGTGGTTGATCTGGACGGCAAGTATGTGGCTAAGGTTGTTGCGCAGGAAAACAAGCGGGCTAAAACCGCCAGCGGAGGTTAAAGCATGAATGATACGATCTTAAAAATCGGCAATGTGGATATGTCCGAACACGTTATATGCGAGGCTGTAGATATATCGACAGCGCCTGTGTATTCGGACAGCTTCACTGCTGTAAACGGCAAGGAAAAGAAAAAGTGTCTGGGCGTGAGCGTCAGTCTGTCGGCTGATTTTCAGGTGCTGTCGGACACGGTAGCAGCTGCCCTTGTGACCGCCTGCAATGCGGACGAGGTGACTGTAAAATACAAATGCCCCACGGTACAGACCAATGTGTTTGACCGCCCGACTATCCGCTGTGTGCCTGTATTTAACGACGGCACGGTGGACTATTACAACATATCCGTATCTATGACCTGCCCTCTCACGGGCTCAGGCCTTTAGCCTGCCGTACAAGATAACCTATCAGGGTACGGAATACGGTGCGGACGTACTGGCCAACATCAGGCTGAGGCGGTCGCTGGAGGGCAAGGGATTTGACGGTGTGGCCACAACGGAATTTTCCTGTGATGTATGGTCGGCTGTGCCGTTTATAGAGGGCAGCAAGGTAACATTTAACGGCTATCTGCTGCCTGATTTTTACATTGCCCAGCAGTCCTATGCGGGCGGTGTGGCAAGCATCACGGCGTATGATCTGTGTAAAAATCTGGATATCCCCTTTGATTACAGTGGATATGATCAGTTTGAGTACACCTATGACGATGACGGCAACAAGGTTTTCAATGAAAGCAAGGCAAAGCGGTATCCCACGTCTCAGATAGTGGGAGCGATCGCCGATCAGTGCGGTTTCACCGAGGGCGGATATTCGGGGCGCATGGCACAGCTGTGCTATCAGGATTTCGCAGGCAAGACGTGCAGGGTCATACTCAGCGACCTGTCCCACAATGACGTGGGATACTGGCATGACGGCGGCGGTGTGCTGGCGTTTGTGCCTTTTTCTGCGCCCTCTTCGGGGCTGGATATGCCTGCGGAAAGCGACAGGACGGAGGTCATCAGGCGGGGCACCAAGCACATTACGGGGGTATATGCCACTGATGAGGCATATGGCAACGAGTATGCCTCGGGCTCCGACTGGCGGCACACGGAGCGCATTTCGGGACGGTATCTGACTGAGGCGGCTGTACAGCAGATGGTATCGCAGATAGTCGGCAGCGGCGGTGAATACGCATATCACGGCTGGGAATGTTCGCAGATGATCATTGATTATTTGTACAACATTGGTGATTTCATCGCATACGGCGGCGACAAGCTTCCTGTGCTGAGTGTTGATTTTGATTTCACGGGACTGGGAATTGTGGCTGATGTTTCTGCGCCTGAGGCGGATTGCAGTTTCAGCGAGTATCATGATCTGTACAGCCGCAAGCTGGAGGGCAAGCTGGAGGCAAACAAGTCCTATGGCTGCTTTTTTGCAGGCGACAAGGGATTTGGACTGAGGATAGAAATGTGAGGCGGTTTGATGGAAAAGACTGATTTACTGTGTTACCAACCCATTGGGGGAGCGCCTATTGTGAAGGTCGGTAACAGATTTCTTCCGCTGGCGGCGCCCTCCGACAAAGGCAAAAGCAGCGATAATGTGTTCTGGTTTATCTACTCGGGCAGCAAAAAAGCCAAGCTGACCATTGATGTGGAAAACTGGACTGAGACTTTGGAGGAGGTGGAATAATGTTTCCGTATCCTTTTCTGGAAGCGGCATATATGGCTAAGATGTCGGGAGGTGGAAAGGTCAAGCCCATAACCATAACAGAAAACGGCACATACAATGTTTCCGACGCTGAAAAGGCTGAGGGGTATGTGGGGTTTGAGCCTGTGACGGTTGATGTCAAAACAACGGCTGTGATACAACCGCTGTCCGTATCAGAACCGGGT
>ERZ791815.532-NODE-532-length-33000-cov-3.585430_pt1 | contig 33000 bp, 66 predicted proteins | sample MGYA00510302_ERZ791815 | MGnify/ENA primary metagenome ERZ791815 (study PRJEB30046, sample SAMN00791995) | human gut metagenome | study: EMG produced TPA metagenomics assembly of the A metagenome-wide association study of gut microbiota in type 2... | reverse complement strand
TGTGGATTACCTTTAATTTTTCCATAATATAATCCCGAACATGGAGGTAATTTTTCGTCAACATTCTTCCAAATTGGCTGTTCATATACTTTGTTAATATCATCTACTGCTTTTGCTAACTGCGTGGCAATTGTATTGAAATATCCTTTTTCTAAATCAATTACTTTTCCTAAATATTCTTTAGTAATATCGTTCATTCCAAGTATGTAATCATGATTGATCTTAAAAGAAATCCCAAGCCCAATAAGTGCTCCTATACAAATTCCTAATAATCCAATTAATACTGTTAAATAAATATCCATATCTTACCTCACTTTCTTATCATCCGAAGGAAACTTCGGTTTACTGTAAACTATTCTCCGTCATATAATTTAACTGTTCCATCTGAATTATAGATAGGCGTGATTCCAAATTGATAACCTGTTCTTTTTACAAAATACATAACTTTAGTATTCTTATCATAGAGAACTTCAGTATTATAGTGATCATCTTTATAAATTGTCACTAAATCTATATATTTATTTGCAAGGTAACTACTTTCAGGCTCAATATCACCTTTTGTGCATCCAGTCATTCCAAAACATAATGTTAATCCTATAACAACTGCTAAAATTTTCTTCTTCATATGATTTTATTCTCCTTTACCATACCCAGTTTCTTCAAGGAACTCATCAAATTCCTCGTTTGTCATATTGTTTGGATAATACATATCCACCACCATATCAAACGGCTTTAAATAATTATCTAACACATCTTCGGCATCTTCCTTTGCTTCTTGCATTTTCATATTGATATAATCTTCTCGTGTCATATTCCATGCAATAGGACAATCTGTGACAGTAGAAAATCTACAATATAATCCATTTGGTTGCTTTGATACAAATCCTGCCATATTATTCTCCCAACTCTTTTAGTGCATTAACAAGTTCGGCAAGTCTTGGATTCTCAGGATGTTCCTTTGCCATCTTTTCATATAAAGCAATATTATTCATCTTTTCAATCTCAGACTTTAATTCCTTTTCAATAGAAGCTTTCTGCTTTGCAATTTCTTTCTGACGATTTTCCTCATCAATTCTTGCATTGTATGCGTTCATATTAACTACGCCAACAACCTGAGCTGTCACACCTTTACCATATTCTTCGACTGTCTGAATTTCTTTTAAAATTCCAAGAACTCTATTGTCTTTCCCTCTTGCATTTACAATCAGATATAACGGATGGTTGCTATCATACTTAACAATTTCATTAATATCTTCGTCGTATAAAGCAAATCCATAATCCTTCTTATTGTAATCATCTACCAAATTTACAATCGCCACTTTATTAAATCCTGTCATTTTATTATCCTCACTTTCATCTCTAACAATATCTAATTCACTTCTCTTGAACCAATATAATCCATTGGAACTTGCTGCATTGTACATTCCATCAATCTGAACCGCTATTGATCCACTTATGGTTTTAATGACTTGTCCATATAGACCAATAATGTTTTCTTCCCTGTATTTTCTTTTATCAGTATATGTAACTTTTACTCGCTGATTTTGATATTCTTCGTAATCGTAAATCTTACTCATCGTATCACCTCCTGCTAATATATTCTCCAAAAGAAATCTATGTTTACTTTGATTTTTACTCAATCTTTTCTGTTTTGTACAAATCTTCTACACCTATGAATTCAATACATTCTGGAATAACAAGCACACCCTTCTTGATGTTTTTATAAATCCATTCACTTGTTTTCTCAGCAGCATCAAATGGTAAATCAGTTTTAAAAAGAAATACTCTTGGAATTGTACCTGTAACAGTAGATGGAGCATTCGGTATTTCAATAAAATTCTCTTTTGGGATAATGGGATCTTTGAATACCAATTTCATATATTCATTATCTACAATTTCACTTTTAATATATACATATCCAAGATTTTCATATTTCTTAACTATATCTTTCGCTTCACATATTTTTACACCAACTATCATTTACTTATTCTCCTTATTAAGCCAATCACAATATTTCTGACAAGCCTCTTTACTTCTAAATGCAATTCTTTCTCCATATCTTTTACCATTGTGGTATGCAATTACATCATCATTAAAATCATCAAAAATATTTTCTATTCTGAATTCACCGTAATAGTCATACGCTTCTGCATAATCCTTGTTTGGTTTGTAGTTTTTAGTAAAATAGACTTTCTTTTTATCACTGTATCTTGGCTTATACGCCTTATGGAACTTAATCTCTTTATTCAATGAAATAACTGGCTCATAAATATATATTGGTCGAGAACACTCACACTCCTTAGTTACAGTTTCACCATTTGGATATATTGCAACAAGTTTTCTTTCCTCGTTACATAAATTACATTTTGGTTTCTCATGAGGGACATGTTCTGCATACCACACTTCTGAGTCTTCTAAAAGTTTCTCAAAAACTTCTTCCATTGTTTTATTGTAAAAATCGTTTTCTACCTCTCGTTTGTAATTGTCGATTTTGTACTGTAAATCATTTTCTCTACGAGACAGATCCCAATTTTTATCATTGTACTCTTTAACTTTCTGTCTTAATTCTGCATTTTCTTTTGTTAATCTGTTAATTTCATAGTTTACATCTTCACGTAAAATCTCTCTGAACTTTTCTTTCATTTCATCAAAAAACATTTCGCCTTCACTTGGCTCATAAAAATCATCGTATTCTGGATACATACTTATTCTCCTATCGTCTTCACAACTTATCTTTCTTCAATAAAACCATCAGGAATTATATCTTTGTTTACAGTTACATATGGAAGTTCACTTCTGTCAAAAAAGTTACAAGTCAAATATAAATTAGCAATATATTTTTCTTCTCCAAGGATTGCTTCAGCGTTGTCCACTATATATTGTCCACAATATTTAATTCTCTGAATAAGTTCATTACGAATAGACCTCTTATCATTTTCTACATCTCTGGTTATTTCTTCCATAATCTCTCCTTAATCTTCAGTCGCTGCAATCAATATATGTCCCATCTTATTAGCTCGATTGTTACCGTAATCATATATAATTGCCTTTGATATGTTTAAATCTTCATTGTTAAAATACAAATAAGTTTCATTGCCTTTTTCTAATGGTCCTTGATTATGTATCAAATTACATTCTTTATAAATGTGATCGAATAGATGTGGTCTTGTTTTTATAAAAATTTCTAACATCTGCTCTGCCGACATATTATTATCATCTTTATCCTTGTTCATACTTCTCCTTTCACCACATATCAATTCCATATTTAAGAGCATACTCGTATAACTGAATTGCTTTATAAAATGTAACATATGTCTTTACTGATTCATTTGTCATTTCACATTCAGCCTCACTTGTTTGAGTGTCATATGTTATAACTTGAAAATCTAAAGTTATATGGTCAACTTTAACACCATAGCGTTTTAACCACTTTTTAAATATTCTCTTTTTCTTATGTGATTTCACTGGAATTGCATACGAAAGTTCAGATGAAAATAATGGATTTTGATATGTAGGACGAAAATACTGATTAAATAAATTTTCGTTTATTTCACAATTCTCTAATGTGATTTCTCCATTTAGACTATTATGGAATGTATTAACAACCTTTAGTTCTTCTTTATCTGAAGATTCATATCTAACCATAGATTCAATTCCATGTATATCCATAAATTTTGTTCCATCAGATAGAAATAAACCTCCACCTGTAATCTCTTTTATTGGCATTCATTTACCTCCTGTTACCAAGAAATGTGCGTTTCTTTCTAATGTAAAATATATACCATATATAGTATATATTGCACATTTTCAATACTATATATGGTATATCCATAACAATTACTCACTTAATTCTGCAAGTGCCTTATCCAGATCCTCATCAGACATGTTCTCAAGTGCTGCATCCTGTCTTTTAGCCTTGATTTCAAGCAATCTCTGTCTCATCTCAGCATTTTTCTTAGCGTCTTCTCTCTTCTTCTTCTCATCCAGCTTCATACTAACAATATACTTGACAATTTCAATCTTATTAGAAATCTCCTCGTCTTCCTTTGACTTAGTATTCAGAAGACTCTCTTCCTCAGACTTCTTTACTTCCGCATTGAGTGTCTTAAATACTGAGTCCAGATTTGTGAGAGATAAATCCCACAAATCAATTACGTTAATCATTCCTCTGAATGGGAACTGATAGTTTGCTCTTGTTGCATTAATAAATAATTCGTTGTTTGTCATAATAATAATCTCCTTTTCTAATTAAAACTTAATCTTCATTACACGCTCTGTTGCGCCCTTAACCTTAACAACTAAATCTGCTCTCTTTGTCATAGAGAATCCAATTCCTGAAAGCTGATCATCAGTATCTTCTACATGACACTTAGCACCTAAAGCCTCAAATACTCTCTTGTGCTTTTCAAGGTCACTCTTTAAGAACTCATTATAATAGCCATTAGGACTTTCGTTGTTCACACAATCCTTCAGGAAGAAGAATAAATGTCTATGACCAATTCCATCCTGCTCGTCAAAATAGTTTGGACTGTAACTAATTACTGATACAGGAACAAACTGATTCGTTTTGATATTCCACTTTTCAATAGGTGTACTATCATTCTCTGCCATCTCAAGAATACTAAACTCGCCATTTTTTAATTCTAATTTTGCAAGAGTAATCCATTCCTTGTGCTGTAATGGTTCTCTTCTTACAAATCTATAAACATTACCGCCAAATGCAATTTCTGCTTTAAAGCCACCTGTTGTCGGATTTCTAAAATTCCAATTATGGATTTTAAAAGTGTATACACCCTCTTTCAATTTATCAATTGAAGGAAATGTTGTGTTTTCAACTGGAACATATCCAATAGGAGCAGGAGCGGTATAATCTACATCCTGAACTCCACCAGAAGCATAATGTCTTCTATGATTCCATCCAACTCTTTCATCATTTCCATAATTATCATGAATTTCTTTTCCATTCTTGATAACAACATTCTGATTTGAACCAGGCATAAATACATGTAAATCCATAAGAGAAGCATTTCTCATTCCATCATAATTCCAACTATGTGAAAATCTTAAAACACCATCAGTTCTTCCACCAGCAGCTTTCACTTTTTCTGTAATTTCAGAGTCAGTAATGTTTCCAGAATAAGCCCAAGATAATCCATTGCTCCATTTGAACATTGTCTTAGCATCTGAATTAACAGGTGCAATCATAGAAACAAAGTTCTTCTCATGTTTATTCTCTACAAAAGCTTCAATCTCCTTTGCAGTTGGAAGTACCTTATCAATGAAATCATGTGCTGAAATCTCTTCAACCTTAGAAAACTTCTTAGGACTTACAGCAACATCTTTTTCCATCTGACCAAAAATATCATCTGCGCCAACCATTCTTCTTGCAGCACTCTTATTTGAGAACAGTACATTATTTACAGTAATATCATTCAGATTAGCAAATCTTCTCTGTAATGAATCCATATATCCAAGTTCTGTGATGGTCTTCTTTGCGTCCTCAAGCATCTTCTTTGTAAAAATAGCCTTTGGACGCTTATAATTACTTGGAGCAACAATCTGCTCATACTTCTTAACTGCTGTGTCAAGATCCATATCCTCACTTACATTGATAAGAAGTGTTCCAATAGAATGATTTCTAATTCTACCAATAGCCATACCTGCTGTTACCGACTTTTCCCAAGCATATAAATCCTTTTCAGTATCAGAAGTCAGCTTATCATATTCCTTCTTATACTTCTTGAACTCTGTGAGTACGCCTTTCCACTCTTCGCCCTTGTAAAGTGTATTTGAATTGATAAGTTCAAGAATTGTATCAAGTGCTTCCATAGTAATCTCATCAAGAGAACGCTTAAATACATTTCTTGTATCTCTGAACTGTCCTTTAACTTCCTCATTTGAACGACTACTTCTATTTACGAACTTACTTGGAAGCTCTAAGAAGAAATGATCCCACTGATGAGACTTTCCATTGATTTCTTCAAAGTTAAAATCTGTACCAATCTTAGAGAACTCAGTTGTATAAATATCTGTAACTGTATGAGCTTTTACAAAAGCATCAAGTGCATCACATACTGGCTGATATGTTGTATCACCAAGATTCAGTTCCCAAATTGTGTGAATCTGATTATCCTTGATAGTGACAGCAGAACCAATATTTTTAATAAACTGTCTACAACAACTGCAATCATGCTCTCTACGCTCTCTGAAAATCTCATTTGTACCAGCAGGGAAGCTATCAAGATATGTATTCCATAATTCATCCTTATCTACATTTACCTCAAATAAATGTGTTGCCTCTTTCTGCATTTCATCGAAGTGCTTCTGTAAAGCCTTCTTAAATTTCATAAATCCATCCATGTTTTGTACCTCTTCTTTCTTATATTTATTTTTGTTACTGTTATATTCTCCGTTTTATAAATTAAAAGGTCTGTTTTATTACCCTTTGAATGAGTTAGTAGGCTATGACACCTACTAACTCTTGAATTATTTATTCTTCTTACGTTTTCCTACAATAAAACCTGCTCCAAAGCATACACCAAGACAGATTACGAAAACTCCAATATTTAATACAATCATTACTTATTACCTCTCTGTTTCTTCATATCATCAAGGATCTGACGAGCATTGCGCTCTCTTTCAGAATTAGCAAGTCTTCTCTCATTAGCCTGTGCGCTAGAATCATATGCAATTCTACTTCCTTCTGCACGTTCTCTTGTCTTTCTTGCTCCTTCACGAACTCTTTCAAGCATTCTATCGCTCTCATTATTCGTATTAAGACTATCCATACTCTGATGAAGTTCGATAATCTGACTATCTGCTTCCATCTGAAAAAGAACCTGTTCCTTTTCCTCTTTAAGTTTCTGCAATTCTTCAGCTGCCTGATCCCGAATGTCTTTCTGGTGAGCCTGTGCTTCTTTCATCTCTTCGATTGTATCTTTTAGTACATTAATCTTATTCTCCAAAGTAGACTTCTTCATTGCATACTGCATTGCTTCATTTTCTTTATTTTCATCAAGACAAGCATTAATCTGCTGTGTAACACGCATAATATCTTTATTTGCCTGATATAAGTCTTTTTCTGCTGTATCACGCTTTCCTGAAATTTCAGCATATGTAGCAGATGCCTTATTATAAAAATCTTCCTTTTCTCTAATGGCTGCATTGTAATAATCTCTAGCACCTTCTGGTGTCTGTGCATCCTGACGCATTACTTCATCTGTTCTTCCTTTAAACTTTACTCGAAGCTGTTTACCAAAAGGAGTAAAGAAAAGGATCGGTGCAATTAATACAATCGCCACAATTATAATAAACATAAAATTTGTCATACAATCCTCCTACTCTGCATCAATTCCATACTGATTACATAATGCCTTTAATCCACCGTTATAGCCACTTCCTACAGCCTTAAACTTCCATTCACCATTATGTTTATAAATTTCAGCTACGACTAACGCAGTCTCGGTAGAGAAGTCTTCACATAAATCAAAACGAATAAGTTCCTCGCCTGTCTCTTCGTCTACTACACGCACATATGCATTCCCAACCATACCGAAGTTCTGAAGTCTACTCTCAGCATCATAAATTGTGACCGTCACAGCAAGAGTCTCATAGTCTGATGGGATTTTATCAAGTTTAATCTTAATAACCTCATCATCTCCATCTCCCTCACCTGTACGGTTGTCTCCCATATGCTTTACACTCTTTGAACTATGTTCAAGATTACCATAGAAAATGAAATCCTCATCCTTACCAACCTTGCCATTCTCTTTTGTCATAAACACAGAGGCATCGAGGTCAAAATCTGCTTCTCCGTCATAATGATTAATATCCCATCCAAGTCCAACAAGAATATTTTTTAATGACGGTCTACCCTTTGTTAAATCTACTCTCTGTCCTTTACTTAACGAAACTGACATAATTAAATCCTCCTATTTGTATCTTCTTGTTAATTCGCTAACACTTGAATCATTTGTTCCCTGACCGATAGCGTTAAACTTCCACTCTCCGTCTTTCTTATAAACCTCTGCAAATACCATTGCTGTCTTACCAGCATAATCATCTGAAAGATTATATTTACAAATTTCCTTACCAGTTGACTCATCGACAAGTCTAATGTATGCATTCTTGATAAGTCCAAAATCCTGTTTTCTTGAAATACAATCATAGATATTTACTACAAATACAATCTTCTCAACCTTATTTGTGATATTCGCAAGATCAACTGTAATCTGCTCATCATCACCGTCTCCATCTCCTGTGAGGTTGTCACCATGATGATACACACATCTGTCTTCCGCTGATCTGTCACCATAATAAACACATGTACGATACTTATCATCTTTTCCTAAAATAATTGCTGAAGCATCGCAATCAATGTTTGGTTTAGAACCAAATAATCCTTTCTTAACAGCATCCCATCCAAGTCCTACCATAATCTTTGTAAGACCACCTGCTACTTCCTTAGATAAATTAATTTTCTGTCCTTTTACTAAATTTACTGACATATATATTCTCCTTCCATTTTATAAATCAAGACCAAAATTTCTACCAATAGCAGCTAAACCACCATTGTAACCTGAACCAACTGCATTAAACTTCCATTCACCGTTCTTACGATACAACTCACCTGCAATAACACCTGTCTCTAATGAGAAATCCTCATTAAGTTCATATTTGAAAAGTTCCTCATTTGTATCAGCGTTGTATGCTCTAATGTACGAATTATCAACCATTCCGAAATTCTGTAAACGATTTTCTGCATCATAAATTGTCGCTGAGAAGCTAATTTTTGTAATATTAGATGGAATCTTATTTAATTCAACAATCATTGTCTCGTCATCTCCATCACCTACACCTGTTCTATTATCGCCAGAATAAATCAATGCTCCACTTGGATGCTGTGGCTGACCATAAAATACAAAATCCTGTTCGCCTGTTACCTTTCCTGAATTATCAGTAAAAAATGCTGATACATCCAAATCGAAATCTGCATTACCATCGTATCTATTTGTATCCCATCCAAGACCAAATACGACTTTGTTTAAACCTGCATTGCCTTTTGTAAGGTCAATCTTCTGACCTTTAACTAAACTAATTGACATATTATTTGTCCTCCTTATTCTTGGGAAGGCTGTCAACCTTCCCTTTTAATAATTTAAAAGAAATTGGGAATGTGAGTAACGTCAGAAAAATAAATGGAATAAAGCGTGTAATACATGCTACAACAACACTAATTGAAAAACATATAAGAGTAATACTCTCTACTTTTTTATAACTTTTATCTCTCCTTATCATGTTCTCATCTCCTCAATTACTTATTCTCTCTTTTCTTCTCAATAATCTTTCTAATAAGATCAATTGGAATAACCATAAACGCTAGAATTACAACTACTACCCAATGTTTGAAATCTAAAGCTGTAACCTTAATAAGATTTTCTGCAAAGTTGCAAAGAGCAAAAGTCATTACAAAAATTCCGATTGCAATGGCTGAGAACAGTTTGTTCTTCCCAATACCATTGAATAAATTAATGTGTTCTGTACGAATATTAAATCCATTAAATACTGCCATAAAGCATAACAATGCGAATCTCGCTGTCATAGCTTCTGTTTCAGATGCAAACATATTTGCAATAGGACTGAATGTAATAATTCCATAAAGTGCAATAAATGCTACTGTACTGATTGCAATATGTTTCTTTGCACCTCTGATGAATAAACCAGAACCTTTCTTAATAGGTTTCTCAGTCATATATTCATCCTTTGGAGGTTCGCCACCAAATGATAATGAATTAAGAGAGTCCATAATGATATTTACAATCAGAATCTGAACCGATGCAAGTAATGCACCTGTTGCAATCATTGGATAGATAACACTGAGAATCAGAAGTGAAATATTGATAGGTAACTGGAATTCAAGGAACATCATAATATTATGCATAAATGTTCTTCCAAGTTCTACCGCTTTTACAACACTTGCAAAGTTATCATCTGTTAATACAATATCTGATGCTTCTTTTGCAACATCTGATCCACCTTGCATACCAAAACCAACATCAGCTCTCTTTAAAGCAGGACTATCATTTACACCATCACCTGTCATTGCAACTGACTTTCCAATTTCTTGTGCTAATGTGACAAGTCTGAGTTTTGTGTTTGGTGAGCATCTTGAAATAACTCTCAATCGAGGAATTATACTCTTTACTTCATCATCTGACATCGCTTCAAATTCATCATTTGTAAGTGCCAAATCTCCATCTTTGTAAATTCCACACTCTGTAGCAACTGCAACTGCTGTCTCAATACAATCGCCTGTAATTTCAATAACTTGAATACCAGCCTTATGTGCTGTTTTTACAGCACTCGGTACTTCATCTCTTACAGGATCTACAACACCAATAATTCCAAGGAATGTCATGTCATTTGGTATTTCATTCTCTACTAAATCACCATCTACCATTGTAACTGCAATGCATCTCATCGCATTACTTGTCATTGCTGTAATTGCATTATTTAATGTGCCATTATCGTTATTCTCTATAATTTCACCACTTGAGTCCATTACTTTTGTGCAATGCTCAATCAGTTTCTCAGGTGCGCCCTTATAGTATGTAATTCCATCCTTTGTCGTAAAAGCTGAATACTTATTACTACTATTAAATACCTGCTTTAACTTAACTGGATATTTTTTCTGAATGTCAGCATATGTTTCAGGATTTACAAGGCTAAGAACTGCTCTATCAATTGAATTACCACCTGTAATATTGTTTTCTGAATCAAATGTTGCACTATTATTTAAAGAAATGTTTGCCTTGATATTATTCCAAAGAACTGAATCCTTATTTACTTCATTACCAAAGCCATCAATAATCTTCTTTGGAGTCATAATACCTGTCGTAAGAGTACCTGTCTTATCAGTACAGATAATATCAACATATGCTAACTCTGGAATTTTACCAGGATTCTTAGCAAGAATATTGAATTTCTCCATTGTCTTTACATTCTGTTTTGTTACAAGTTTTACAATAAGAGGCAATCCTTCGGGAACAGCAGCTACAATAATTGTTAATGCTACTGAGAAGTTCTGTGCGATTTTCTGAATAATATTCAGAACGCCACCGCTAAAATATTCTCCAAATCCAACCTGTACAATTCCTGAAATTGTAAGCACCGCAAATGTAATAACGGCTGCGATTGTTCCCCACTTAGAAATGAAGTCGCTCAGATTATCAAGTGCAATATCAAGTGCTGTCTTTGGTGCTTCGAGTGTTTGCATTTTAACAAGTGTATCGCCATTTACTGTATTCACACCTACATCAGTAACAATCATTTTTCCTTCGCCTGACATTACTGTTGTACCAGCAAATAAGCAATTCTGATTCGTATAAGCATCTGTTGAAGTAGTTTTCTTATGAACGTATCCTTCAATTGGTGTTTTCTTACACTCTTTTGTTTCTCCATTAATAGCTGCATTGTTTACAGAAATCTTACCTTCAATGAGATATCCATCTGCAAAAACCTCTTGTCCCATTCCTACACAAACAAGATCACCAACTACCAATTCATCCTTATTAATTGTTTGAACTTTGCCATCACGAATTACGTCACAATACCTGACTGATGTTTTGGCTCTCAACTCTGCTGCTGATTTTTGAACACCAAGTCCAGTCTTAACAGCAATACATGTTACAATTGCTAATACAACAAGAATCATAATTGGATCTGATAAATCCATTACTCCCATGACTCCAAGGAATAACTGCAATACTGCAATTGCAATAAGAATCATTGTGATTTTCTCACTTAATGCCTCCTTTGCGAAGTCATACCACTTGTCCAATTTTGGTTCAGGAAGCTTATTACTTCCATGAAGCTCTCTACTTTTGAGAACTTCTTTACTACTCAATCCATTCATTTGTTTTACTCTCCTTTTCTATAATTTTTATATATGAATGTTAATTGGTTACATATCTATATTCTCTTTTTAATTTGGGAATTTTATTGAGCTGAATCGCTCAGAAATTTTTTCAATGAAACGAAGTTTTACTTGGCTTTTGTTTTTACCAAATTCCATTTACTGTCTTATCAATAGCCTCTCTCATCACTCCACCAGTCATTTTATTCATTGTATCTGCAACAAGACCTTTAAATTCTGCTCTTATTCGCCTATTATGATGAGTACATGGCGTTGAACAATAGTTATTTCTTCTACATTTTTCACAGTTTCCACTTAACTTCCACTGTTCATTTTCCTGAATCTGTTCCATAACTTAGCCTTCTCTTCTATCCAAAATTTTCTGAATGGTTTTCTTATCTTTCTCAGATAAACTATCCCAATCTAACTTAAAACTTTCACAATTTTTATGGCGATTCCAACCATCATCACAATCATAAGAATAACGGTACGCACAATAATCACATGCCATTTATTTTCACCTCTCTTCCAAAGAAATCGAACATTACTGTGATATTTCTATTTTAATTTCTGTTCCCATATAGTTACCTGTTATATGCCTTTTGGCTACAGATATTCCCTCTTGATATTCATCAATAATATTCTCTAAAGATTCCATAATGTCATAAAAATCTTTAAGTAACCAAGGATGTGTATAAGATATATGAATTCCATCACATAAAAATCTCCAAAGAAAATTTTTTGCTTCGCTTTTACAACGCCACTCTTCTTCATATTTAAATTTCATAGAGCCAACATAATCACAATATTCAAAATTATTAACTACTACATCTCTATTAGTGCAACCAAGCTCTTCAGCATTTCTTAAACTGTAATCCCCATCTGTATATAATGTATAACTAATATTTATTTGCATCTTTTACCTCACAATCCAAAGAAAGAGAATTTCTTACCAAAACAATTTTTCAAATTCACAAAGATCTTCATCAATTCACTATTATTTTCTAATCTCTCTTATCGTCTTTCCGTATTCATCGAACATTGTGAAATATATTGGACAGTTATGCTCCTGATGAAAGAACCCGTCATATCCAAAAGCTATAATTTTATCTCTTACCCATTCATTGCCTGTAATCTCTGGTGCGTGCCATTCAATAGTTTTACCAAGTACACACCAATCAGGTACTTCAATTATCATACTCTACCCCCTAACTTTCTTCTTCATCTGGCTTTGGGCTAATTGTGATCTCAAGGACATCCGATACCTCACTCATAGTTCTTAAATGACTGTCAAAAGTATTCTTCCATTACAAAAGACTCTCATACGTCTATTTATAAATACCCAATTGTTATCATTTCATCTATGGTTTGCATTATATGTTGCTTCTTTTTAGCAGAAACATTCTTACTATCAATAAATGCTTCTAACCTTGTAATAAGCTCCTTCTTACTTTCTTTTCTGCAAGATTCATTATATTTAGCCACAAGTTCTTTCATAATCTCATCTCTTTTCATAAGCCCTCCTTTATTGTCCAGAATATTTTGTTATTCATGCTGCTACATTATTAATAAACTGCTTCAGGCTGTTAAGCATATATGTATAATTCTCTTTTGTATCTGACGGATATGTATTGTTCTGATTTGAAAAAGAAACAATCCACTTGTCCAAATCAATCTCATTCTTTATTGCATAAGCAATAACAGCAACTAATGCCACATCGTTGTGATAATCGAGCAGTTTCGAGTTTTTGCCGAACCCTTTTAACTTATTCTTGCAATAATCAATCGTTTCATAGCAAACATCCACGTCTTCCTCTGTTGCTTCTGAATTGACGTTCCTCTTGATAAAATCGAGAGCTGATACGTCGCTCATTCCATCTTCGTCTGGGCATTCTTCATCAGAAGAAATCGCAGTTTCAGGTGTTGCATTGTCACCTAAAGCATCTATTTTACAGAGGTTTGTGAAATCGACACCAAGGAACTCTCCCATAACAATCTCTAAAATATGTAATTTGTCTTCAATCATGCTTTTGTCCTTGGTGGAATTGCATGTGTCAATCTCCGCAAATGATAAGTTATTGGTTTCCTCCGCGCCCTTTGGCTTTCTAGCATGATCAAGCGTAACTTTTACGTTCTTCAACTTTTCAAAGTTATTTAAGAATTCCCCGAATTTTTCATCCGGAAGTCCTGTCTTTACAAACTTATCAAAGAGCATAAACCATACAAGTGCATTTTTCTCACTGAATAATTTACCCGTTGTCGGTATTACAATATTGTACAATCTATCAAGGTACTCATTGAGATTGTTGAACATCTCCTTACTTGCGTTCTCATTCAAGAACTTCCCAAGTTTTGTCGCATCTTTCGTCCACCGATCAAAGAAATTAAGTCCCATAATTGTCTCATTCACAATTTTATCAATAGTTCCATTTCTATCTTTAATATCAGAAAAACTTGCACAATCACTAAAGAATGCGTGCCCAGATAATTTTTTGACATCTTTTGCAACCTTACACATATATGTAATCGTTTTCTGAGCAACGTTCATTTTTACACCACTGTTATATCTAACAATATGTCGCCCCACTTCTTCATCACTGCAATCAAGATGTTTTACCACTTCTACTGGACAGTTATTGAAATCTTCCTTTAATCTTTCTGGCAACTGAGCATAACTTTTACCCTTTAAGTCAAAAGCAACATTTTCATATACCATGTTACCATCTGCGTCTTTGACAATTTTCCCGTTTTCATCTTTTTTTACTTCCTGGTATTCGATCACAGAAGGATTGATTTTTTTACCAAGAGCAAATTTACCTGATTTGTAATTCTCTATAGTAGTACATCTCTGTAATCCGTCAATCAGCCATAAAATAACGCCATTTTCTGTAAGCTGCTCACATATCTTAATAGGGTCAAAATCCTCATTCTGAAGAACAGTCACTATAAAATTATCCCTAACCTCATCTCCCCATTGATCAGATTTTCTCTGTTGTGGATGATCATTTCTTAAATCTCCTCTTGAAATCATTCCACATACCTTGTTTACCATATAAGTGTCTCTTTTAACTTTATCTCTCAATAACTTCTTCATATTTGTCTTCCTCCTACAAGTGATCTTAACGGTTTTATTTTTTTGTCATCGGTAATCTTTTTTAAAAGATTATTATAATGTGAGTATTCTATATGTAAAATCTCGCAAATTTCATCTTTTGTATAATTGTTTGCAAGCATCATAATTATTTCGTGCTGCAAAGGAGATAATTTTTCTAAATAATCTTTAACTTCCTGATGCCATTCGTCTTCTGTTTCTTTCATAAAGATATTCTCTATACGAAAATCCGAAGCAATAGTATCTCTAATTTCTCTTCCCTCCTCAGTCGTCGCGTCAAGTGTTAATGGTTTTATAATTACTTTCCGTTTTTTCTTCTCACCATTTTCTTCATAGTATTCATAAATAATATTGCCGTTTCTGTCCCTAGCATAGTTAATACGCATGTCTCTCATCCTATCTTTTGTCCAATCCAGATAAGAACGTTTGATGTTTGTTGTTAAAAAAGCACCAAAATTATCATTCTTCGAACAATCATAATTTTGTACCGTTTCTAACAACACTTTCATCGCATCGCTTAATAGATCATCAATTTCCATATCAGCAACGCCTTTCATAGATATTAGAGGAAGGCAAATCTTCTTTAATTCCTTTAAATCATTGCAGCAATATCTATTGATTATTGCCATCTGTTCTTCTGATAAGCTAATTTTTTCAGTCATAATTTGTGTGTCTCCTCCGCTATCTTGGCATTTAATATATCTTTGAAGTCTAATTCGTCATCCTTGATTCTGTTGTGTTTCGTTTCACTATAACATTTAGGACAGCGGCAAAACCGTTCATGCTTGCCCTTTGAAAATGACATAACGCCTATCATCGGCGTATTACAATCTTTACAGATCACCATATGTATTTCCTCCCATTAAAAATCAAACAGCTCATTTAATACTCTCGGTTCATATGTACGCTTGTCCATATAAGCCACGGTATTCTGGATCTCATCTGTCACCGTTTCGGAGATCTTTCTGCTTAAGATAATTTCCAAAACCTGCAATTCATTTTTAATACTTCTTCTTTTTATTCTCCTCTCCTTTAACATTTTGTACGCTTTATATCCTTGTGCTGCATTTAAATTGCAGAACTCAATATAATGCAAGATATCGCATATTTCTTTGTCTACCAAACTGAGCTGATTTGTAAGTTCATTCTTTCTATGTAGGGCATCCGCCGCTAACCCATTCAAATCAGAAATTTTGTTAAGCCATTTCTGAATATTCTCAGAAATCATAACTTTTTCTGTATTTTCTTCTACTCCTTTCTGTGTGATCTGCTTTATACCATCCGGTGTGTTATCTACTTTCTCGATATGAAAGACCGATTTCAATGCCTTTGATAAATTGTTTTGATATACTGAATTGGCTTCTTTGTTGCCGAATACATCAGCAAGTGCTTCACAAGATGTTGGAACATATTTCTTATTTCTGTCACGCATGATCCAACGTGAACCGTCCGTTATGACATATTGTGCCAATACATTCATCTCCCTTCTTTATTTAATTAATAATAGAGCATTCGGGACTTGAACCCGAAACCTCCCGCTTATAAGGCGTTTGCGCTAACCTATTGCGCCAATGCTCCATACTGCTGATACCTCAAATATGCTTAGAATTTTAGGAGTATTCATGAAACAAAGAGATATCAACTATGTAATCTGTTAGTAGATTATTCTCCGTGAGAACTTACGCAACTCACAGTTTGCGCTTACAAACAAATCTGCGTTATACGACATAACGTGTGTGAAATGTCGTATAACAGGGCATATCAGACTCGAACTGATAAATGCAGGAATCAAAATCCTGTGCCTTGACCATTTGGCGAATGCCCTATGATATTATTCGCCACTATTTAATTATAAAAATTAGGAATTTTAATTGCAGAAAACGCTTGAAACTTGACTTTCTTTCGAAATATATGTAAAATAAATTCAAGCGACATTTCGCTTCTGCAATGGCTTAATGCTGTTGTATGTATTTGGTTTGATAGAGTCAAGTAGAAAGCTGTTGGCGCAGCGTTTGAATCGCTTGGCTCTATCTTTTTGTCACTTACAAAAATTATAATACTCCAAACATTTGTTCTTGTCAATGCATTTTCAGAACATTTGTTCGGTATTTGTTTGTTTGATATTTTTATTATATAATATTCCAAGTCCTATAATTAGGACTCTAACTGAGGAAACTTAATATTGTGTACCATAAATTCCTGTACGCCATCCAATGAAAGCACCCCAAAGAAATCATTATCTTGATAGTCAACTGTAGCTGCTTTATTGATTATCCTTTTCCCCTCGTCAATAGTAATTTGTCTTGGTCTTGTATGAATGAACGTAATTCCATTAAAAGAATCCATCCATATCATACCTGGTGCCTCATCTATTCTTTTCTTTGCTTCTTCCTTACTAACGAACATTATGCAAGTACCTCCTCCCAATTGATATTTTCTCCAAAGAAGAATGTATTGTAACAAATCTTATTAATCATATTTTTTTCTTTTTGATTTGTTACTGTACCAAGTTTTTCTTCTACTTCATTTTTTGAAATAGTAACAGGTTGTTCACCTAATACCATAGAATATAAAGAAAGCCCGTTTGTATCATTTGCCTCTATACATCCGTGAACTGGCATATTTATTTTCTTTATCTTACTCGTCAAAGGCATTACCGTTATAATTGTTCCGTTTTTAGTTCCAACCGGATTGCTCACAACTACATATGGACGTTCCTTTGTTTGTACTGATCCCGTACCTTCATACTTTATATTCGCTAAAATAATATCATATCTCTGTAAATCCATATGTACTACCTCCTCTCTTTTTTTGTATGTATGGATTACCTTTGATATTTTGCATTATATATGGTTTATATAAACCTGTCAATAGGTTTGTATAAGTTTTTGTAAAAAGTTGACATTGGGTTTATACGTACCTTATAATAATCATCATAAGGGAGGTATTCATAATGCCAAGAGGACAATTATCAGAAAAAAATACAACAATGTCTTTTGCTATTCCGAAAGATTTAAAAAATGAAATTGGTATAATCGCACAAAAAGAAAATCGTTCAATGAGCAATCTTATTGTTTCTCTTTTAAGTGATTATGTCCACTTATATAAGCAAAAAGAAAGATTGACCAGATATTATACCTTAATATCTGAAATGAAGGACGATGAAAAATAATCATCGTCCTTGCATACTTATATGACTCTCAGCTCATTTGCCATATTAATAGCCGCCTGATACTTATCTACATCATCTGTAAGCATTCTAATAATTTTCCCAAAATCGTCAGACTTCAGCGAAATAACAGGCATATTTTTAATAATCTCATCTCCCTTACCTGCAAGTACGTTATGGATAAACTCTCCATGATCGTTAATCAACTGTCTATTTTTCTCTTCTGTTAATCCAATATAGTTCATTGTAGTTTGAAGATCTGTATGATTAAATAATTTCTGTAATGATAATAAGCAATCAGGATCAAACGGATGTGTCTTGTGTATCCAGTAGCCAAACGATTTACGTAAGCTGTGACTGGACACAGGAGAAGTTACCCCAACATCTTCAACTGCCTTTTTCAATTTCTTTCTATAATCATCTGTCTGCCACTTAACCACATCATTGTATTCAACTTCATAATAAAGATAATCACCTAATGATGCGTACCTTTTCTGCTTATGAAAATCACCGAATATTTTCTCTTTTCTCTTATCAGAAAAATCCTTATTTAATGCTTTGCACCAAGTATCTATACTATTCTCAGAATATACATCCAACGTACATCTATTAATCCAATCTGTCTTAGGCTGATACTGAAAGATATATCCACTGTAATGTTCCATTGGATCAATTTTGACGTGTGACAAATAATTATCAACGGCTTCCCATACCATATTACTCACAGGAATATTGGTAATTTTACCTGTTTTCTGTTCTTCAATGGTATCAATTTCATTTTTACGATTTCCGTTCTCATAATATAGATCCGACCACTTCATCATTACTGTATCACCGATTCGTCTACCAAGTAATAATTCAAGTAGTGTAATCAAATATCCGTCCCATTCTTCGTTCTTCTCAAACCACTCAACAACATTCTTAATATCTGACATGTTCCAAAATGGCTGCACCTCTGTTTTACCTTTTTTCTTAGTCGCATAATCTCTTGTCTGTGCCATATTAAATAACCTCTCTTTCTATATGTATTATTCTCCGTTTTTATAGTATCTATCTCTAATTTGTTCGGCTCTATCATATGCTTCCAATAAATCGTCACACCATCTAATTTCAAGATTTTTAGTCGTTATTCCACGGCAATCTTTATTAAAACAAGTTAAATCTTTAATATGCCATTTTTCTCTTGTATGACCACCTCTCTGTATTCCAGATCCTAATTGATTAATTTGCATACAATGAAGACAAAGAAATTGGCTACTGCGTTTTGGATTCCCCATATTCATTTTTCATCACCTCATTTTTTGCAACCAAAAAAGAAGCAGTTGATTTCTGCTTCTAACTTATTTCTATATTTGATTTACTTTCAACAAGAAAGCAATTTTTCTTTGAATTTAATATCCAAGTTTTTGCATTCTTTCAATGTTAAACTTCCAATAAGTTATTACCGATGTACCATATTTCTTTATAGCATCTTGTTTTAATACTTCACTTGTGAAAATTAATTCAAGTTTTTTTAAATCATTAAACAACTTCTTACTCATTATAGGATAATGCCAATCAAATCCTCCAACTTTTTTAGTAACAATTTGATAACAAGCTCCGTTATCTAAAATTAGATCTTTTTCATCAAGTTCAATTATATTTCTACCAGCTTTTAATTTTACCATTTTGTTATCATCTCCAATCTATTTACCAAGAAATCGTCATTTCTTTTTCCGCACTTCTTCATGACTACCTGCTATATCTAAATAATAATCAGTGCATTCCGTAACTTCAAAATCATTAGTTCCCGGATTGTCCCATTCACTTTTTTGAAGCCATCCACGTCCTTTACAGCTATTTAGATCATCATTTTCAGATAACCATATTATATCTCCAACTTCAAATGTTCTATCCGAACTGGCTTTTGTAACTGTATATAATTTCAACTTTTCCATCTATATCACCTCTTCCAATCTTCCAAGTAAATCATTCATTCATTGGCTTCTTAATTACAATTTTTCTTCCACAAATCGGACAATAACCAATATTTATCTTTTTGCTAAAAGCATCTTCTGCGAAATCATATCCACAACAAAGTGTTACTCCATCAATCATTATTGTTCCATTCTGCCAAATTGCCAATGTTTTCTCTTTGTCGTCTAAAATTTCTCTCGCCACATCTTCATCGAAATTAGCAACCTTTAATACCTCTTCCACACAGTCTGTAGGATAAGAAGAATAACCTACTGCGAATTTTTCTATTTGATTTTTTGTCATATCATTACCTCCAAACTAAAAAAAACATCATTCATTGTATTATGTGTATTGTGGGCGATAGGGCTTGAACCCATTCTTACCAGTAGCCCAGCACTATCAAACTGATTCTCGAAATCAGACTTCTTATATGCATTAAGAAAACACCTTGTACCCACAATCATCTTATTACCCATGAAAGTTAAATTTACTTGGCTTATTCTGATTCAATATCAACTGGATTTTCCAATTTTAAAATCTCATCTCTATGCTCTACTAACGCAGCACTTGCAATAGCATTTATTTTATTCTGGCAAAATGACTCAATTTCTCCTTTTGCTTCCATAACAGTTTTGTCCATCTGTTCATTAAATTGATCTGCAATAAAATCTAAATTACATCCAATATCCATACTTAATGTTCTAAGTTTAGATATTACAGCTTCTTTGTCTGCTTTTGTTAATGCTTTCTTCTGAGAAAACAAATCGGTCACATCCTGAATTAATTGCTGTGACTCATTCATTACATCCTTTGTTTTGCCTTTGAACTCATCAGTAAACTGCTCTCTTTTGCTAACAAAATCACATTCAGGAATCCTACCATCTTTTTCGGTATAGCGTATAGTACATGGTACACCAGAACCGCATCCAAAAGATGTAATTGCTTCAGCAAATTGTGAATAACTCATCTCTATTTCTGCAATAGGAGCTTTACCATAAACCCAATCTCTATTTAATCCACGCTCTATCTCTGCATGTCTTAACTCCATTGTTATCACATTATTATGCTTGATACTACTGCCGAATAAAGGTGTTACACGGCTATTTGATCTATTAAACATAATAGTTCCATATGACGGATGGGAAGTTCTAGTCCCAAAATCTGTTTCTTCTACTTTATATTCGTTTTCCATATATTCTATTCTCCTTTCAAACTAACAGCAAACTTAGATTTGATGGGATTTTACATAATCCCAGGTCACAATTTCGGGTAGTTTATTGCACTTAAAAATTGTAACATTTTTACACAATTGCCGAACAAGTTCGTTTGCCTTTATTTTACATCCCTTTAAATCGTTTCCAAAGTCACTTATAATCCACGGCTCTATTTCAGAAAATCCATTACCATATTTATCATTATAAGCAACTGAATATATTTCATTCTTCATAAATGTATCCTCCATTCCATATGAAAACTTGGATTCATTGGCTTATTTTATATAGATACCTGGTTTACTCTTTATCAATAAACTAACTAAATTCTCAAATTTTTCATGAGCTGCATCCAAAATCATGTCTTCCAAATCTCTTAACTCCAAATACTGTAAATTTTCTGCTAAATGTTTTAATGTACAATCTGGATTAAGTGTTCCAGACTTATATTTCCATTCATTAATATCATTGCACAAATTTAATAAACCATTTGCGTCCATATGATCTATATAATATTTCACTTCATCTCTACTCATAATCAACCTCCAAATTTCCAATGAAACTATTACTTCTTGTGTTTCTGTTCATCATAATCTGTTGGAATAACTTTCCATCCTTTATAAGAATATCCTGGTCGCTGTCCATCTTTAATTTTCCCTAACATAGACCTTTTGACTCTACTCAATCCAGAAATTATATTAAAAAATTGTTTGCTATCAGGCTCTACTCCAAAATATTCTTTACAATTTTCTCTAAGCCAATACGATAACGAATGTATATAAAAATGTCTTCCGTCTGGGCTTACTAAATGCCAATCTATTGCTACACAATTTGTTTCAAATCTTCCAGACTTTGAACTTTTCTTTGATGCTTCTGTAGCTTTTTGTTGTATTTCTATGTTTCTTGGATTTTTCTGTCTTGCTATCGACATTTTGTTTTTGCTTTCATCAGATCGCTTTGAACCTTTATGTATCTGACTCAAATGTATCAATCTGCATTCCCTTGAACAAGTAACAATGTTTCGTGAGGGTGAACAATAAAATTCTTTTCCGCAAACAACACATTTTTTAATATTTCTAGTCATTTTTATCTCTGATCTTCCTCTTTCAAGTTATTATTTAGTCCTGAATAATCCCTTCTCTGTCAAATTCCTCTGCAATAATCTGATCAATATCTTTTATCATTTTATAAGTATTAATCATTTCCTCGCTTTCAGCAACTTCTAAAATTTTATCTCTCCATACATTGATTCTGCTTTCCAATCTAACTTTATCCATTATATTCTCCTTTAAAACACTTTTAATTTAGCACATCTAAATAAACATTATGTGCCTTCATATTTTTGTCTAATGCATGAAAATATGGTTTCTCATTGCCAATCAGCACTTCATTAATATCATAATCCCAGCCCCATGAAGCTTTAACAAACAAACGTCCATACTCAGTTTCATGAAGTGAAAAATATTCGTTCTCTGGTAACTCAACAGATAACTTATCACTGATAACACTCGTTTCGTTTTTATTTCCGTATGTATATACTTTTCTTTTTTCTGCGGCAAGTACACCATAATTACAATAAATTTCAAACTTTGTTATCTTTTTTTCTGCCAAATCAAAATCACTTCCTTGAACAAATTCTCCATCTTCATCGCACTCACAATACTCTAAAGCATACTCAGTAATATAATACAACTCAATACCTTTATTATATTCACAACAATATTTTTCCAATTGTGCTTTTGCTTCATTCTCCTCTGTGATTTTCCATCTCTGTAATTCTGTTGGATTAGAGTCCGTACCAAAAATTGTGTCACCTTCTGAAAATTTATCGAATTCTGCCTTTGTTAATTTTGCTTCTCCTACCTTCAAAATAATAGTATTGTACATAATTATACCTCCGTAGTTTTATAATATATTATTTTACACGATATTATTCAACAATTCAATCACTTCATCAAGTTTCTCGCTCGCTTCTTCCATATTATCAATTGCATCTTCAGAACACATTCCTCTATAACTGCTTTGTAATCCTTCTGGCATATTATCAAATGCGTCCTGTTCTTCACTTAATAAAGAAGACAATTTCTTACTTACTTCTTTTAATGTAGTATTTGCAAAATCAACTTGCATTTTAAGCTCGTTTATTCTTCTACGTCTTGTATCATTCATGTGAATTATCTATTCCTTCCCCATAAGTCATCTAATACTTTCTGATCGCTTGGTAGATTTGTATGACTAATCCCAATAGTTTGTAATTTGTAGTATTCTTCTTTTGTAATGTCGATTCCATAATCTCCTTTAACAGTTTCTCTATAACCGAATTTATCCTGGCATTCAGGTCTGAAATACCATTTCTTATAAATTGGTTTATCTCCATGTTCCCATGCAAAAAGACAAGTAATTGTTCTACCTGTCGCAATTTCCGTTGTAACTGATCTTCCAAAATAAGGATTGTACTGCATATAAGCTAATTTGCCACGCTCAATTGCATCTTGCTTTTCACGTTCACTCATTTCGAATAACTGCTGTGTACCCCTTCCATAAGAAGTGTCATACACTTTACTGCTATTCACACCAACAGTTGAATATAACTTAACTCCGTTTCTATCAGTTGTTTCAACTCTCTTTACTCGTTCTCCGTTGATATATTCATTACACAATCTATCTGCATAATGTACGTTCCCCTTTTCATCAACTGTACGAGTAATTTTCTTCATATCATAGTTATCTTTAGCTGCCTTTGCAGCACTTCCTGCATAAATTCCTAAGAATGCTAATAGTCCTCCGAACATACTCATCAACCACCTTTTTTATTTTATACTACTATTTTCTCCATTTTTCCATTTCATCTACAGACTTCTTGTTTAAGTTATTATACATATCTTGTCTCTTACGAGATTCTTCCTTTTGATTCGCTTTCCAAGGAAGATAAATACATAAGTATCCTGCAATCAAACATCCAATTAACTGTGCCATAATAATTACCTCTGTTTTTCTTTAATTATACCATGTGCCGTGTCCTATATAAAGGACTGAAATTTCCGTTTCATCCTAAAATCAAATACAACATGGTTTGTCTTACAAAATATTCTAACTGTGGTGCATTTGTAAATAATTTAAGTAATTCTGGATTTGCTAAATCAGTCATACATTTTTCTACAACTTTATCATAGATTTTTCTATTAGTGTCATTTCTATAAATACTTAAATCATGCTGATGTAAAATAAATTCTGTATAATCTCTCACATTTGTTTCTGCCGTTTTTAATGTGTACATAATATCTACCTCACTTCCCTGTAAATCATCGTTTCATTCTATTCAACAGGACATTCAAAACAACAAATGTTAGCCTCTTCATAAGTTAATGTAAAAATCATATCCCTTTCTCCGTCTGTATTTTTTAATACGATACAGTCTTCTTTTACATCAATGATTTTGCAAGTTTCCCCATCCATGCATACTAAGCCGCTTGTGGTGTACAAATCGTAATATCCAACATCTCCGTTTTCATTATTTTCTGTATTAATCCATCCACATTCAGCACCAAAATTGTTTTCGTATAATATTTTAATGCTTACAGTTACTTCTTCGCCTGTTATATATCCAATCTTGCAGTTACAAATTTCGCTATAATCAAAACAAGTTCCTGTGTACGATTCAAAGAAGTTATCACGTAATCTTTTGATTCTTACATTGTAATGTTCTCCCTTATAATCAAAGTCAACACGCATATTTTCTAAAAATTCCTTATTTCCATCTGTTAATATTTTTCTTAAATACATAATAATTCCTCCATTCTTCCAAAGAAACTCTTGTTTACTCGGTTACTTCTTCGACATCATAAGTACAATCAATTCCGTTGCTATCAAGCCCTGCACTAACTGCTCTTTCAATGTCTTCTACTGATGAATTGTCATATACTGTAATTGTTACTGTAATTGTTTTCATATACCATCACCCCTTAATCTACTTGAATAATCAATCTAATCTGCTTTCCACCAACGCAATCAATAACAACTCCATTATCTCGTGTGACATACATATCCAGATAACGACCAACTCTTTCAATTTCAGGTGCATCTCCAGTTTCCATTTTGTCATTAAAAAAATCATATAAATCATTCTCAACAGATTCTTTTGTAATTACCTTTTCAATCTCAAATCCTGCATGACAAAATCCTGTTTCATCTGATAACCAATCTGAAATTTCTTCCGTTACATATCTTCTATCTTCTTCATATTTTCTGTCCCTATAATAATATTCCTCTAAATAATTAGGAATAATCATTTCCGTTGGCAAATCCTGCAATGCTTCTTCGTCTCCGTTTGTATCCCATTTAATATTTATTGCTTTTAACATATAAATCACTCCATTTCTTTTAAAATTCTTGCAAACTCTGTATGCATTTCAAGTTCTTTCTGTTCACAATAAAGAAGTATTTGCCAACCTTCAGGTTTCCTTTTCTCTTTTTCAAGTTCTTTTTGATATTTCTGTATATGTTCTTTATTGACTTCTATCATTCGCAAGCAATTTTCCAACACTTCTTCTTTAGTTCCACATTGATTCACTGGAAGTCCCCATGCACTTTTATGATCCATTTCTGTTCCATAACCATAGAAAGTATCGCTATACTTTGCTAAAACAAATTTACTACCCATTCCAGTAAGCATTTCAGATAATACTGTCATATATTCACCATCCAATCTTAAAATGAAATTGCTATTTCTTACCACTTAATTTCTTTTACCATAGCTATGTAGTATGGTTCAACAATGCTCACAAAAACTAATGTTGCATGTTCTAGTGGGTCATATAATACGCACTCAACTACTACTTCTATTTCTTTCCATTCAGATGCTTTCATAGAAATCCTGTCATCTTTCCGTGGTATGAAATCAAGGACTCCTAAATTGCATTTTGTTGCTTTATCAATCACAAAAATATTATTCATTCCTATCACTCCAATCTTCTAACAACTCATATACTTCGTCTTTATTGTCATACATATACTGACTAAAAGCTTCATAAGCTCCATCTTTATCAGGAAATTCTTCAATGAATCTTTCCCACATTGCATCTGACACCACATTTTCATTGAATAATTTTCCATTATATTCAAGTTCTGCGTCTGCCCATTCTCCGTGCGAAATATATCCAATATCTTCAATTCCGCAATAATTTGGATATTCTTTCATCGGGAAGCTTGCTACACCATCTTTTACTACAAAATCTCTTTCTATTGTGCTTATCATTTTAATCACTCTCCAATCTCTTTAAGAAACAGTTCTTTCCTTTGGAATTAAAAAAGCAGATAACATTATCTGTTATCTGCTTAATTATTCTCTCTATTAAATTGTATTCATTAGTTAATTTGTATCTTCCTTATAGATTGGACAATTATCTTCTCCGTTTGTATAATACTTATCAGTTTCATCCTCTGTCATATTGTCATACTGACCACACTCAGAAGTGCCTGTTGAATTATCATACCAAAAATGTTTACAGCTATTACAATCTTTCATTATGCAATCCTCCATCCAATCTCTTCTACAACTGTCTCTATTTTGCATTTATCAAGTATTTCTTTTACTTTACCATTGATAAACTCAGGTTTTTCATTCCGTACTATAGCATTATATATTCTAACACATTCTCTTATATCAAGCAATGATACTTGAATACCTCTTACTTTTTGTCCATCTAACCACTTTTCAATATATTCTTTTAATTTTTTCATGTAATATCACCTCTATCCAACATATTCTTTTCTAAAGGTTTTCCGTGAATGAATACCTGTATATGATAAATACACGCTCATTGTTGTATATTGCATTTCATTTTTACCTGTAATATCATTGTAAAAAGTTTGCAATAATAACTTACTATTTCCGTGGTAACACTTTTTTGCTTGCTCAAAACTATAAGGCTTCATATTATTCGGAAAAATGAATCCTTTATCCAACATTTCTGCAACTCTCTTATCGTGTTTTGTTTTTGTATTCACATCGTATAACATATGACCACTCCTTCCAAAAGCAAGGTGGCTTATGCCACCTCACCTCTAATTCTCTTTGTAAATTCTGCACTATAATCTTCATTTCCAATATTTACAGGCAATATTAAAATCCTGTATTCATCTCCATTGATAAGCAACGGTGCTTTATTACTCGTACCAAAACATAAAGGTTTATCAGAATCAACAATATTAAATGCATCTGTAAGAAACTGCGGATCAAAACCAATATAGAAATTGTCTTTCATATTATTTTCGCTTGTCTCAAATTCATCAAACGCCTCATATTTACCTGCTGCAATGTATGAATATAAATTTCCATTCTCACTATGTAATACGACTGGTTTCTTATCTGCACCAGATGTTTTTCTTAATTCTGCATCATACTTCATTGCTTCAAGAATCTGTTCTCTATCAGGTACAAATCTATAATCATCAGATATATTAAGCATTGAATCTACTTTGAAATACTCTCCGTCAATTCTACAGATAATGTATGTAAAATCATTTCCTTCAACCTTGATATATTTCTTATCCTGATAGATTTCAATTTCCTTTTCAGATTTCTTATCCATCAGCTTTTTAAATACAGGAACACACTTGTTATGAATTTTTACTGTATCAAATAGACTTTCCGTTGTCTCATAAATGGTCTGATTTTCAAGTGTTCTCATTCCAATTCTATGACCATCAAGAGCCTCAATCCTCTTTGACTTTATATTAAAATTGAATACCTGCATTATCTTCATATTATCATTGCTACTTGTATATGTATTAAGATTAACAAGTGTTTCAAGTAACCAATTCTCTTTTACAGACATAATTTTCTTTTCGCTTTCATCCATTGACGGAAGGAATATATCTGTATTCTGATAACGTGGGATTGTAACAATTTTCTTTCCACACTTGATATTGATTTTTCCTACTTCCATATCCTCGGTAGTTACATCTTCTAATGTAATTTCACCACTCATTTTTGAAATGATTTTAATATCATCTACATCAATTCCAAGAACTCCTGGCTGAGTATCATAAGCATTATCCGTTCTGACTTCTGCCCAATGCTCTATATCAGTCCCCCAAACTTTGAGAACTCCATTTTCTTCTATCTGGAAATATAATCTTGTCAGTGTAGAAAGAGGTGCTTTTTTATTAATTGCAGCCATTCCCTTATCCATCATTGTCTTTAAATCCTTTGCATTCATTGTAAATTTCATCATAGTTATCTACCAACCTTTCTTTTTTATTCTTTCCAATAAATAAGACAGACACATTTGTTTGTGTCTGCCTTATTATTCTCTGTATTACTGTTCGTTATCTTCAAAATCAATATCATCAATCTCAAAATTATCCGAGCATGGAATATATTCTGCATTAGTAGCAACAGGAATTTCATCAATGTGTTCCTGTGCATATTTACAAGCAATTTCCAACTGTTCTTCTTCTGTTTTGCCTTCTAATAATTCCGTAGGAATATCAATTCCTGTGTCTCCTACATATGTGTAAGCCATACCAATGTGCAATCTTTTTGTTTTCTTTGTATCTGCCATAATTATCACCTTTTACCTTTCTAAAATTCACTGTAAATTACAATTTCCTTTGACTATATATATTCAACGATATCCGTGTTCGTATTTCTAATTTTACCTTCTGATATATAATCAGATTTCTCTCTGCCACTCTTACAGTTTCTGTAATAGTTCAGCAACATTACAAGATCGCCATCAGGAATATTGTAACTATATTCAATACCTCCCTTGCTGTCACAATGAATAACTTCTATACCTTGTGATTTGTTCTCTAATACAATCTTACATCCATTGTTTACTTCAATTTCTTTCATATAATCACGCTCCTATTCTACCGACCAATTACCAACTTTATTTCCTTTGATTAGATATTCTCTAATTCTTCATTCAAGTCTGCAATTCTCTCTTTGATTTCGTCAATGTCTGACTGATAACTGTCAATGATTTCTGCCCTCTCTTCTGTTGTCAGATCTTCATCATCAAGCTCATCTTCTAAATCGCTTTGCATATCAGTAAGTTCATCTTCTGCCTCCTTGATTTCCTTTCTAATCTGTTCTTCACTTCTAATTCCAAGCCATTCATACACCTGTTCAGAATCGAACCATAATAAATCATTGATCTGCGTTTCTGTCATTCCATCAGGATATAAATCTTCAAGAATGTTTTCTAACTCTTCACATTTACCTTCTCTCTGTATTCTGTCAAGCGTATCTACTGCACCACTCCATGCATTAAAACTGTTTAAATCTAAATCATATGTAATTGTCATATTCGTCACTCCTTTCTAATAATTCAGACTTACAACTCGTCCATCATCAAGTTCGAGATAATTTTCACCCTCATTGACTAAATCTTCTCCAAACTTTTCATAGTCAAAATATCTTTCTGAAATCGTATCTCCGTTTTTAATATATCCAAGTGACCATGCCTCTTCATATCCTAAATCCGATGAATCACTGAATACGCTACCAATAATCCCTCTATCTCTGTAATCCAGATAGTATTCATTAAATATCTTTTCAATATCTTCATCAGATAATGAATACTCTTCCTTCATGTATTCAATTTCGCTTTCAATGATTTTCTGCTGAAATTCTTCCGCTTCTTTAGATGTTAGCTTATCAAATACATGCTGTATTGACTTTGATAATTCAATTCCCTTTTTATAACGCTCGTCTCCTTTTGTAATTCCATATCCTAAATTGTGAATTGCTTTATCAAACTGAATCAATTCGTTATATTCAGTTTCTGTTAATACAGTTTCAATGTCTGCATAAGCAGAAAAATCGTGTCCACTATAGCAAGCACCACATAAATTTACACTACCAAAATAATGATCACACTCAAATCGTGGGTTCTTTGAATCAATGTATGCACAACAATCTCTGTCATCGGCTGCCTTTTCTCTATATAAAAATAAGTAACTCATAATCATACCTCCTACTGAATTTCGCTTAATTCTTCCATCTGTTTTTCTGTAAAGATTCTTGTTAAGTCTTTATATTCTTTGATTACTGCAATATAAATTCTTTCTGCTGTTCTACTATCTTCGTCATATCCAAACTCTGAACAAAAATCTTCAAATGTGCCTACATCATATTTCTCTAAACAAGCCAATACATTATATTCACTTGGAACTGCTTCGGCTTTCAACTTCTTCAGTTCTCGCTCTGCCTTCTTTCGCTCATAGTATGGGAAATCTGAATATCTGCGTTTTAATTTCTTTTCAACATATTCTTCTAAAGTCATCTGAGAAATTTCTGTATTATTTATGCTGTCCCAAAATACATAACTCATTTTACCTCTTGGCGTAGTAATCGTTACATCGTACCAATTCCTTTTTTCTTTCTCTTTCCAATTCTCATTCCGTGAAATGCCACCATACACAATTTCACACTTTGCATTCGCCCTATTTAAAAAATTCTTTGCCTGTTTTAAATATTCGTTCATAATCGTTTCCTCACTTTCTTGTAATAAAATAGGCAGCTAGTAGATTATTCTCCTAACTGCCTTTGCGGTTACTTGTTATTTTGTTTAGTTGCTAAACCTCTCTTCTAACTTTCATTTTTGCCTCAATCATATCAATAGCATCCCTTGCATCCTCCAATGCAATTCCAGGATGTCTAAGATAATACAACTTAATTGCAGTAACCCTGTCACCATTTCGTAAACACACCTTAATCGAAGGGTTAATTTCCTTAATAATTCCCTTGCAAGTAGCTGCATACTTTCGCACATCGTCAAAATTATATTCGTCAACGGTATCACCATTGATGATAGCTACCTTTGCAATATCATAATTATTAACAAGTTTGCCGCTTGTAGTTGTGAAATAAATTTCTTTAGCCATTTTCTCTCATTCCTTCCTAAGAAATCTTAGTTTCATACGTTTTCAATATTATGTTCTCTTTCAAAATTCATACATTTTTCAATAGCAGAATCAAATTCTTTTCTAGTTTCTTCATTATTAGTTCTGCTTACAGTAGCACCAGCATAACGGCATTCTTCTTTTAAATTATCCCATTCCTGTTTTTCAGCAACGGTCAATCCATAATGTGATGCTTCACATTGTAAAATTTCTTCCCTATCTTCAGATAACTTTCCACAAGTCTCACATTTAAAATATATAATCTCTTTCATCTTTTTTCTCCTATTTTCTAAAGAATTGCGAATTTCTTAGTTGTGTAATTTTTCTTTTACATAATTAAACGGTCTACTTTTATATGCCGCTTTCCATTTCTGTATTTCCGCTTCAATTCTATCAATTTTATTTTGAATAATATAAGCTTCTCCCATTATAAGATAACCATCACCAACTTTCTCGTAATAAATAATTCCTTTATCATATCCCTCCAATGGCTCAATTATCATTACGAAATTTCCATCAGGATTACTTTCACTTTTATAACACTTATCCCAATCAACTTCAGAAATATACAGACCTGACTTATTTAATTTATTTACTTTTATCGTACCTTTCATTTACCTTACCTCCAATTCCAATGAAACACGCATTTATTTTGTCTCTTCTTTCATTGCTACATGAACAATAAGACCTCTAATCTGCATTGCTAAGTCTTCCTGTGTCACTCCACCTCTTGCAAGCAATGTACCTCTTTTTGCCATTGCATCAACTTCTTCAAGAAGTTCTTTTACATTTACATATTCTTTCATAGTCTTACCTTTACCTTTCCTTATGAAATATCCATTTAATTATGATAAGTGCTAAAATCATAGCATTCATCATAACCAATGAGTTCTAAATCTTCTCTATTGTCAACTTCGCTATCAAGCAACTCTTTGATATAGTACCTCACTTTTAATGGCTGAAATGTTTCACAATCCTTCCAACCATTTTCTACTTGGCACACATGCCACCGACAGTATTCTTCTATGACTGCCTTTGGTGCATCTGTTATAATAAGAAGAAAATCATCAGACATCCCATCTGTAAATAATACTTTTCTGCGTTCCATAACTTTGTTCTCATCTCAATCCTTCCATAGAAAATATCTATTTGCTATAACTTCAACGCAACTCTATTTACAACCGACTGCACTATTGATCGTACATTCTCAGCAGTTACATTGATTTCATATTTTGCCTTGTTGATTGTCACTGTAATATAATCTTCTCCATTATATACATCTGCATATACATCTACAGTTTCCTCTCTGTCTTCTGCGAGTCCTTCCAGTAACGGTCGCAACAATTTAACTGCTTTACATACTTCACTCATTCGTTTACATCCATTACCTCTTACCCTGTTATCCTTCCATAACGTATACCCATCACACTTCCCCATAATTTCTTTTCTGAAATTTGTCTCATTCCAGAAACCTATTACATTAGCGCCGTAAGCAAATCTTACATCGGCAAATACACCGACCGGCTCTTCAGTAATTTCGATTTCTACTACTTGTCCTCTATCAGAAAAATCATAATTTACATCATTTTTATCAATTTTCATATTATTCACCCTTCATCTTTCACATTGAAAATCTATTTTACAAAAGACTTCCTTACTACTTTAAATGGTTTCGCACAGCGTCTTTTTGCTTCTTCTCTAGCATCTGCTTCTGTTATAAATGGCG
>ERZ791815.528-NODE-528-length-33203-cov-4.525462_pt1 | contig 33203 bp, 43 predicted proteins | sample MGYA00510302_ERZ791815 | MGnify/ENA primary metagenome ERZ791815 (study PRJEB30046, sample SAMN00791995) | human gut metagenome | study: EMG produced TPA metagenomics assembly of the A metagenome-wide association study of gut microbiota in type 2... | reverse complement strand
GATGACAACACATGCGACACCGACCACAACAGCAATTATTCCGGCAACCGGAACAGCAAGCAATAGAATCAATCCTAAAAGTGCAAGGACAGCACCGAGAACAATCATGAGGATTCCACAAACACTGTATGTATTTGCAGAGTATTCCTTTTTCTGCGGTGCATTTGTTGAACTGGATGCAGCAGGATTTCCGTTTGCAGCCGTCAATCCTTTTGCAATGTCGGACACGCCGACGGTAGTTCTGTTATACACTGCGTTGTATGCTGCCTTTTTCGGGTCGTTGACGATTCCCATTCCCTTTTTACCATAAAGGGGATTGACCGCCTTTTTGACCTGCCGTTTGACTTTTCCTGTTGTTCTTGCCTTGATGCTTTTCTTGATGTTTGGCTTTCTGACACCGTATTTCATGAACACACCTCCATTTCTATAAAATCAACATTCTGTAAACTTTCCTCAAGAGAGGAGGTGAGCAGAATGAAAATCCTTGTGTGGGAAGTGAGAACCTCAAAAGGGTTCACATTGATGGAGTTATCGAAGAAATCCGGAATCGGAAAATCTACGATAAACAACATCGAAAACGGTAAGGTGTCACCGACATTGTTTCAACTTGAAATGATAGCGATTGCATTAGGCGTGAACATCACCGACCTGTTTGAATCCGAATACAAATAATTGTACCATAATGCAGCGGGATTCCGGCAGCAGGAGGAACGATTTCCATGATTATGGAAATCAACCTCGATATTTCCACAATCATGGAAATATATGATACAATGCAATTCGGAAAGGGGGTGGTGTCTCCCTTGAATTACAAAGAGGCTATTGTCGAAATAGTCGGAAAGATACACAGCGAACGCATCCTCAAGAGGATATACAAATTCGTGTTGTATCTCTACACCCATGAGACTGGCAGTTGAAAGACTGTCAGTCTTTTTTTGATGCAAATAAATCTATGATTCTTTGAAATGCTGCGATGTCCTCGTCGCTTGCCTCAAGTAGTGCCTTGAAAAGATTCTTGCGGGCATCGTCCTCACCTACCATGATGCGGTCAATTCTTTCGATGAAATCGTCGTCAGTGTCAACAAACATCTCACCGTCACCAGTAGTCAACCATATATAATCAACATTAAATTCACGGCAGATTGATTTGATAACCTGTTCGGTGATATTACGACCGCCACTCTCTAATAGAGAAATAGAACTCCCTTTCATTCCGATTCGTTCTGCGAAAGCATCTTGAGACAATTTCAAAGTTTTTCTCAATAATTTCAATCTTTCATTCATGAGTTATTCACCTCCTGTGAGACGAATATAACACAAAAACTTTGCAGAGTAAAGAAAAATAATAAAAAAGAGTTGACAACCTTTGCAGTGTAAAGTATTATTATTGCAGAGCAAAGAAAAAAAGACAGGAGGAAATGAAATGTACATATTCGAGGCACATTACACAAACATGGATAACGATGATGAAATTACAAGAAAAATCGAGTTTGACGGTCAGTTCTTGGAGAACAACAAAGAATGTTATATGTATGCAATGAGTAGAGCATACGACTTGAAAAAAGAAAATGAGTGTTTAGGAATGGTTGAATTTATTGCGTGTTAAAAGCCGAAACGGGGCAGCAGTCGCCCTGTCAGTGTCCGGATGGCAACCGACACTCTGACGATGGCAAGCCGAAAGACATCGTTCAGCGATACCGTGGGAAACATGGCAGCGGTCGCACCTGCTAGAAAGTGCGTGGATGGTCAACAGGTTTTCGATGATTTTTAATGTGAAAAGCATCAACACGGTATACATTGCCGGAAAAGAGGTGGACGGGATGAAAAGACCGAGAGAACCACCGACAGGAGGAAACAGGATGGATATAGGACGAATATTGCCGACAGAGGCAGCAGCAATCCTCAATGTGTCACCGCAATTCGTGAGGGTAGCAATGCAGCAGGGAAAACTCCCGATAGGAACGGCGGTGCAGATGTCCTCAATTTGGACGTATCACATTTCGGAAAAACTGCTTGCAGATTATTCCGGAAAGAACATAGAAAAAGAGATTGAGAGAATCCGAGGAGGTGTTGAAAAATGACGAGAAACGAGAAAAAGGCAGTGATTGAGAGCATGGCAGAAAAATTCATGAACATTGACGACCTTGAGGGAAAGTCAATGACCATTATGGTGATGTCTGCGTATGCCGAGGGTAAGGCAGCAGGAAAAGCAGAGGAGCGTCGCAGATGGGAACAGAAAGAGGCGGTTGCAGCCGTTTAATGAAAACGCCCCGTCATAACGGCGGGGCAGTACATAGCAGGAGCATGAGAGCAAAGAAAAAGGACAACCATTGCAGTGGTCGTCCTTGTATCGACTGATTGTGTCAGTCGCTAACTGATAGAAATATTATAGCAAATCTGACACAAAAAAGCAACTTGAAAAGCGACCGAAAAGGTCTATAAAATCAAGGGTTTTCGGAACTTTTATCGTCCTTGTAATAGATAATAACAAGTCTACGAAAACATAACAGGAGGATTGTGTCAGATGGCAAGAAAAAGAGGGATGCAATATATCCCGTATGATTATGAGGCAGCATATAACAAAGCGATGGAGGACATGCATGAGTGGTTCATTGAGAACCTGTTCCAACATCGAAAGAAAGTTATATATGCACTGAAAGAGATAACAGCAGGAGACCAGTTTGAAATTGAGATATATCCGCAGTTCCGGAGCATGGATGAAGTACCTCTGGAGGGGAGAACTATCAAGAAAGACAACAACAAGGCTCAAAAGAATCTGAATGACAAGAACGCACGGAAATATGTTGAGAGGCTAATCAATGAGAATTTCAGTGACCGTGATATTTGGATGACATTGACCTATGATGACGAGCATCTCCCACCGGACGGGGATGTGGATGCAGCAATCAAGAATGTGCAAAAGTACATCCGACGCATCAACTATCAGAGGAAAAAGAGAGGTCTCCCGAATGCGAAATATGTCTATGTGACCGCATACAATCCGGATGCGGAAATCAGATGGCATCATCACATTGTCATGGATGGAGCGTTAGACATGGAGACGGTTGAATCCTGTTGGAAACAGTCAAGCAGGAATGAGGTTCGCCGATTGCAGACGGACGAAAACGGTCTGTCCGGTATGGCGAATTATATCGTCGAGGAAAAGAACCGTGTTCCGTCGGAAAAGAGGTGGAACAGTTCACAGGGATTGAGAGACCCACGAATCAAGGTCGTTCATTCCAAACGTCCGGCAGCAGGAGGCAGTTATAAAAAAATAGGCTCATTCGTTGACAAGATGGTCAAGGATAGGGATTCCATTCCGGAGATATTGAAAAAGTGGTATCCGGACATGGATTTCACAAATGCAGCAGTGTACTACAACGATTTTAATTGCATGTTTTATATACATGCACGAATGCGGAAAAGGAGGTCGACAGGTGAAAAGACGAATAAGACGGATAAGACGGGCATTGAAAAGAGCAGGTTTATATAATGCATTTCACATCACATTGATTGCGGTATTACTGACAGGATTTTGCGTGATATTGTTCAATGTCAAAGAACCGGAGCAGCAGGAGGAAAAACCGGAGGCGACGCAAGCGGAAGTGATACAGAATCCGGAAACAATGACACAGACGGCAGAGAGCATCGAGGACAAATACAAGGTGTTTGATACCATGTCCGAGGACTGGGGGAGTGATGACCTTGAGGGATTCGTGTTCTACGACCTGCCGGAGAAGTATGCAGACAAAGGCTATTTTCCGGAGAAAATGCAGATATACACAAGATGTCTATGCAAGCAAAACGATGTTCCGTATGCCCTTGTATTGGCAATCATAGAGTATGAATCCGGATATGAGTTCGACAAGACCGGAGACAACGGGAACTCAAAGGGATATATGCAGATATATGAGAAATGGCACACCGACCGGATGCAGAAATTGAACTGCATCGACCTCATGAACCCATATCAGAATGTGAAAGTCGGGATTGATTTCCTCTCGTATCTCCTCAAGAAATACGGAACGGTGCAGGATGCACTTGCAGCGTACAACTACGGTGAAAGAGGTGCAAGGGAACATTTGTGGAGCAACGGCGTGTATGTCTATTCGTACAATACGGCAATAATGCAGAGAATGAAAGAAATTGAGGAGGTAGTCGGGAAATGAAAAAAATATTGATAGGCGGTTCGCCGTGTACGCACTGGTCAGTGATACAGAACACAAAGAATAGAGAAATCGAGGCAAGCGGGCAGGGATGGGAACTGTTCAATAATTTTGTCATCGCACTGCACAAATTTAAACCCGATTATTTCATTTACGAAAATAACAGTTCAATACATAAGAACATCAAAAAGCAGATAGAGAACGAATTGAATGTCACCCTTTTGGAAATTGATTCGCAACTTGTATCAGCACAGAGGAGAAAAAGGATATACGGAACGAATATCAAGGGCGTGACGGTTCCGGAAGATAGAGGAATTTGCTTGCAGGATGTTCTTGAATATGGCGAAACGGACAGGAAAAAGTCAAAAACGGTTCGTGTTGGTGGTAGCGGGTCCGGATGGGGCAACAAACACGAGTGGGATATGCCGAACAGAGACCGAGTATATACGACCACGGAACTAGAACGATTGCAGACGCTACCGGACGGGTACACAAGGGGAATCCCGGAACGTCAGAGGAGAAAAAGCCTAGGGAACGGTTGGACGGCAGAGGTCATCATCGAACTCATGCAACACATGAACATTGACAAGGACGAGGAAATTATTGTTGTGTCGTTATATGACGGGATTGCAACGGGCAGATATTGCCTCGACAAGTTGGGATATAAGAATGTCAAGTATTATGCATTTGAGATTGATAAATATGCGATGCAGGTCGCAAACAACAACTATCCCGACATTATACAGTGCGGTGACGCTTTCAAAGTGAGAGAAAACAACTGGCACATTGAGGAGGAGGTCGGGAAATGAGGTTTGACTGGAAACCGGAATCGATTTCGAGAGACGGGAAAACACGCCGATGGTGGGAGGCAAAGAGAACGATTGAGAACATGCATGAAGTGCCTCCGGCAAAAGACCAGTTCGGCAGGAAACACAAGAGCATTTTCATACATGCTTTTATGATTTTAGAAATGGAGGAGCAGGACAAATGAAAACATACAGACAGAAACATCCGTACATTGCACAAATCGGGTACATACTGCGGTACAAGCTGCAACGGTTCACATGGATGTTCAAGGTCAAGGATTGCAGACACATTTGTTTGTTCTGCGAATATTATGACACATGCAGACAGGAGGGCAAAGGCAAATGAACATGAAATATGCAATGAGAAGTGAGGACACAGAGCAAATCAATGTTGTGTCGTGGGCGAATTGGAACATGAACCGTTATCCGGAATTGAGATGGTTGTTCCATGTACCGAACGGAGGCAGCAGAAACAAGCAGGAGGCAGTCAAATTCAAGCAGATGGGTGTCAAGGCGGGTGTTTCTGATTTGTGCCTCCCATATCCGAAAGGCTCATACTGCGGATTGTTCGTTGAAATGAAATTCGGTAACAACAGGCAGCAGGACACGCAAAAAGAGTTCCTTGCAGACATGGCAGCAGCAGGACATTTCGTCGCAACCTGCTATTCAGCAGAGGAGGCAATCAAAGTCATTGAGGAATATTTGAATCTTGCGTTGTGTTATTGCCCGGAGGAGGATTTCAACAACAAAATGAGCATCCCGAACAACAGCATCCTCAAGGACGGGAAAGTCAAGGGAGGCAGGTCATGACGCTTGCGGATTTACTCAACACATTAGAGAGTGCGGACATGCTGCGAATCATCAAGGGAGACGAGGAGATATTCGTCGGGTATCTTGCATTATTTGCACCGGAGGTCGGTCACACGAACTGCACACTCTATGAGCAACACAAAAACGACACGGTCGTGAAATTCAGAGCAGTTCCGGAGATTACTCACAGGAAATGGAAAGAATTGAACCTCATGTCACCACTACGACCGGACGAAACGCCGGATTTCAAGTTTCAAGAATTGCAAATGAAACTGTATTACACAATTTATTTATAACAGGACAATAACAGGAAAACAGGAGGAAAAGACATGAAAATTATTGCAGTAATGTCACCAAAAGGAGGAATCGGGAAAACAACGACATCCGATTCAATCGCCTATATGTTGGGCGAGGAGCAGGGGAAAAGAGTGCTTGTGTTAGATGGAGACCCGCAGGGAGACACATCAAAGACGTTCGGGGTATATGAACCGGACGGAATCGGCATGAGTGAATTGCTGGAGAAACATGAATGTGTCGGAGGTACATATAAAACGGGCGATTTGATTCGACCGACCGACTATTCGCACATTGACATCATTCCGGCGAATGGCTATCTCATGAAAACCGACATGAATCTGCTGCTCAAGTCAGAGGACAATCAAGTCACAAGGATGCGTGAGGCGTTGGAGGAGGTATCTGACGCATACGACTATTGCATTTGTGATTGTGGTCGTTTGCTTGACATGGTTGTCATTAACATTCTGATTGCAGCAAAACTCGTCATCGCTCCGGTAAAGGTCGGAGGATATGAAATCGAGGCATTGCAGAACCTTGAGGAACAGATTGAGGATTTGAGAGACATCAATCCGGATTTGAGAATCAAGGCACTCATGACAATGCGACAGAAAAACAAGACCTCTCTTGAGGTGGAGGAATGGTTGAAAACAGAATCCGGATTTGACATGTTCGTCACACCGATTCGTCGTTCCATCGTTGCAGAGAAATCAACAACGGCGATGATTCCGCTCCCGAAATTTTCAAAGAGAGGAATCGTGTCTCAAGATTACAGATGCGTTGTGCATGAGTTACTCAAGGAAATGGAGGGGTAGGAATGAAAGAACACGATTGGATGAAATTATATGCGGATGCAGAGAAATTCATGAAAAAAGTCGGAGGTACTGATTTCAACATCAAAAGAAACATAAAAACCGAAAGATGGGGAGAGGCACTTGTGACGGTAGACATCCCAAAAAGAAACAATCCTATTGCAATAATGAGGATGGACGCGAATGAATATTGCAGCAGGTGCAAAGGGCTCAGACGAGATGGAAAATTATATCTCACATACATGTTGAGGATAGAGAAAATAAATGCGGAGGATTAAGCACATGGGAAATATTGTGGAAACAGCAAAATGCAGATTCTGCGGTCAGATGACGCAGATTGAGGCAGACAAAAAACTGACAGCAGCACAAGCAGAGGAGCAGGCAACAATGACATGTAACTGCACAGAGGCGGTCGAGTATCAGAAAGAGAAACAGAGAAAAGAAAAAGCGATGATGAATGTATCTGCCTTGTTTGGAGAGAATGCAGCACCGGACAAGAGATGCGGTGAGGGCATCGTGAACATCTTAAAGGCAGCAGTCGAGGAGATTTACACCGGAGGACTTGCAAAGGTCACACTGAACCTCCGTGGGGGGGTCAAAGCATCAATTTCACAGAATGCAAAGGGTGAAATCAACGTCGAGCGTACAGAGACAAAGAAACAGAAACTCACAGAGTAATGACAGGAGGTTGAACAGATGGCAGCAGGATTCAGCGTGAAAGACGCACTCAACAAGAACAGCAAAGCGGGGATTGACGAATCTCCGAGAGCAAGATTCCGGACAAAGGACATCTCAATTTTCAAGATGTACCGGAATGATATGAATTTTTACAGTGTAGAGCAGATTGAGGAACTGGCAGGAGACATCCTCATGTATGGACTGAAACAGAACCTTGAACTTGTATATGCACCATGCGACAAGGGCGAATATAGAATCGTAGCAGGTGAAAGACGGTGGGAGGCTCTCAAGTACCTTGTGTCAAAGGGATATAAAGAATTTGAACTTGCAACCAGTAAATTGACAACGCCACAGGATAACGACGAGGAGCAGGTTGAAATCATAATTGCGAATGCATACCGTACAAAGACCGTTTCAGACATGATTGAGGAGGAAACACGCCTCAAGGCATCTCTTGAGCGTATGAAAGCAGCGGGAAAGAAAATCAAGGGATATGACCTGCAATCCGGACGATTGAGGGATGTAATTTCCTCAATGCTGCATGTGAGCAAAACAAAGATTGCACAAATTGAGGCAGTCAACAACAATCTGATTCCGGAATGGAAAGAGGAACTCAAGGGAGAACGCCTCACATTTTCCGCAGCTTATGAATTGAGCGGTATGACAGCAGACGAGCAGCGGGAGGCACTGGGAAAATTCACAGAGACCGGAGAACTCACACACAAAGATGTGAAAGACATGAAAGCAGAAAAGGCAGCAGGGCAACAGGTGTCAGAATCCGACACAGAGGCAGAAATCGGCATGAACCCGCCGGAGGTGAGAACGGGCGACGATTACGAAACACCACATCCGGAGGGAATAACATCAATATGTTATTCCTGCACCGAATATGAGACATGCAACGTCAAGACCGGAACATGTACATCATGCGACCAGTACAAGAACCGTACAGAGGCATACAAGACCGACGAGCAGAGATATTCAGAGGAACAGGATGCAATCGACCGTGAGACAAAGAAAAAACTCCGTGAGATGGAGCAGGAGGAGAAGATGCAGAACCTCCCATCAGATACACAGGAAACAGGACAGAAAGTGCATCAGATACGCCTTGCAAAAACATATTTCGATGATGTGGCAAATGGAATCAAGACATTTGAACTCCGGAAGAATGACAGAGGCTATAAAGTGGGCGATATTCTTGAAATGATGGAATTTGCGGACGGAAAGAACACGGGTCGCACGGTCAAGGTACTTGTCACATATATGCTTGAGGACTACACCGGAATTGAGGACGGATATTGCATCATGGCAACAAAACTCATGAAAGATGATGAAAAGGAGGAATAATCATGAATGACATCAAAAGAGGAGAAATGTTCTACATCAGCAGAGGGGGGGCATCCTACAACGGGAGCGAACAACACGCAGACCGTCCGGCGGTAGTGGTTAGCAACAACAAGAACAATGAGAACAGCAATGTTGTTGAAGTTGTATATATGACCACACAGCCAAAAACAGACCTCCCGACACATGTGACAATAAGGTCAACAGGCAGAATCAGCACGGTATTGTGTGAGCAGGTTTATTCGGTATCAACGGAACGCATCGGAACATATATCGGAGAGGCGACAGACAAGGAAATGGAGAATATCGACATTGCTCTCATGATTTCCTTGCAGTTGGATAATGGCATCAAGACAGCAAAAGAGTATTACAAGACCATCAAGGAACAGCAGGAGGAAATCGACAGTCTCAAGAGAGAAATTGAGATGTTGCAGCAGGAGCATGAGGACACAATCGCAGAGATTGAGCAGGATGCAGCAGTCTATGTTGAGGAAAACAAGAAAATTGCGAATATAGCATCGTCAGAGGAAACAATCAGATTGCAGACTGAAAGAGATACATACAAAACCATGTATGAACAGTTACAAGGTAAAGAAAAAGGGTGGAATCCTCAAGATGACAGCAAAAGACAAAGCAAGAGGAACTCAAAACAAAGATTGATGCTGCAAAAGAGGCTTATGAGAAATCGACAGCAGAGACCGGAAAGAACTCCGAACAGTCAAAGGCACTCAAAGAGGAACTTGACAAGTTAGAGAAAGAGTTTACTGCAAATGAGACAGCAATCGGAAAGACAGAGACCGCACTTGCAAATCAGACAGTAAAGACGGAAAAGTCAAAAACTGCTCTCATGAACATGGAGGCAGAACTAAAAAACGTTAATGACCAGTTGAAAGATAATAAACTTGAAAAATTTGCGACCGCTTGCGATACGGCGGGAACAAAGATGGAAAGTTTCGGAAAGAAAATGTCGGTTGTCTCTGCCGGAATTGCGGGCATTGGTGCAGCATCTATTGCAGCGTTCAAAGAACTCGACGAGGGATATGACACCATAGTGACAAAGACCGGAGCAACCGGAGAGGCACTTGAGGGATTGACAAAGTCTGCGGATAATGTTTTCGGCACAATGCCGGAGGATATGTCGACGGTAGGCGAGGCAATCGGAGAAGTCAACACAAGATTCCATACAACAGGAACGGAACTTGAAAAGACCTCAAAACAGTTCATACAGTTTGCAACAATCAATGGAACAAACGTCACACAGTCAGTTGACCAAGTCGACAAAATCATGAAAGCGTGGAACGTGGATGCATCACAGACGGGAAACCTGTTAGGATTGCTCACGGCAAAGGCACAGGAAACCGGAATCTCCGTTGACACGCTTGAATCAAATGTACTTGATAACAACGCAGCGTTCAAAGAAATGGGTCTGTCATTGCCTCAAGCAATCAATTTGATGGCTCAATTCGATGCAAACGGTGTTGATTCAACTCAAGCAATGGCGGGTCTTAAAAAGGCATTACAGAACGCCACAGCAGAGGGGAAATCAATGGACGAGGCGTTGTCAGATACTATCGGCAGCATCAAGAACGCAAAAACAGAGACCGAGGCGATGCAGATTGCAACGGAACTGTTTGGAAAGAAAGGTGCAGCAGAAATGACAAAGGCGATTCGTGAGAATCGAATCGACCTCACCAGTCTGTCGTCATCAATGGAGGAATACGGAACGACGGTCGAGGACACCTACAACGGAAAACGGTCAGTGGAAACAACTTCTGGTGTTGAACGATTACAGCTAAGAGCAGCGATTGAAAAATTGGAGGAGGAAGTGTATGAGCTCCGGGAGATGTTATTGCAATCGAAATTGGATGCGGAGTTATTACTTGAAAAAGATTTGAAAAAGAAATTGAAGATTTCAAAGATGTGCGAGCAATTGTTATCGAGTCTTGAAAATCAGTATGAGCAGTTGAATGAGGAAAAAAGAGAATTAAGGGCTGTATATGATACTAAGGTTAATGCTGTTGCTGCAGAGGATATGGAGGAATTGATTGAGGAGAGACAAGCAGTCAGGGATGAAGAAACTCACGGAGCTCGAGCGGAACTTCTTGCAAAGTATGGAGAGGCTTTTAAGGACAGGTTTTTTGACGAGGCGGTTGAAAAGGTGGATTGTGAGATACAAGGAAAGGTGTATGTAAAGAGGGAACAAGCTATAGAGAGCCAAGAAGGTGCAAAATTATCTCCTGAACAAAAGTCACGATAATAGGAATGGTTGTTGAATATAATCTGCAATGGTGATATAATAGTTCAGTAAATGAACTGAATTATTTATTGGGATGGTCGATATGAGAGAATTAGATTTTTTTATGAATGACAGGATGAAGGTATTGCAGATTATTAATCAACATCAAATTTGCGTGGAAGGAAATAGTTTTTGTCCGCTTAATCAGCAGGAAATAGCGGATCTTGTACCATGCAGTAAGCTTAAGGCAAATCAGATTATTAGAGAATTAATTGATGCGGGGTATGTTGAGATGATAAGAAGTAGAGGTAGATATATTGTGACGGAAAAGGGAAACACAGTATTGGAAATTTAAGATGGAGGTTTTTATATATGATAAGTATGTCAGAGTATTTAGAGAATATTTATGTTGATTTTGCAAGTGATATTAACGAACAAACTAAACTGTGTCAACTTAAAGGATTAAACTTTGCGGCAGGATGTCTTCCGGATTATAATAACCTTCAAATACAAAGACTGTACTTGCTTCGGTATTCCTTTGCATATGGATTTGAGTATTCGGGGATATATTCGGAGGTTTTGACCAGATTACATAATCCACAGAAAATATGCGTTGCGTCAATAGGATGTGGAAATTTTTTGGATTATTGGTCATTAGTTCAATCAATTGAGAAAAAGAATTTGGAATGTGAAGTTAGATATGTTGGTATTGATGAAATAGATTGGAACTATAAATTTGATAAAAGAGATGGCGATGAACTGTATTTTAAGAAAGGTAATGCCATTAACTTTTTTGAAGAAAATAAAGAATTTATTTCTGACATTTACTTTTTTCCGAAATCAATTAGTGAGTTCGATGCTAAAGAAATTAATGTTATGGTTAATAATCTTCAGAATAAACCCATACTAAGAGATAAGTTGATATTTTGTTTCTCCATCCGGGCCAATGAGGGAAGTAGAGAAAGAGATATGGAAAAAACAGAGCAAATAATTGGAGCACTGAAAAGAAATGGATTTCATTTAAACAACCCAACTTACGGATATACTTTTTATAGAGAAAATAAAGGCATAATTGCTTATGATAACAGTTATGTATATCCTCAAGAGGCATATGATTATATCGTGTCACTGAATGAAAAATGTGGAAGTTATATTAAAAACGGAGCAAATTGTGGGGAAGATTGTATTCAATATTTGAATAGAAAACCTACAACTAAAACAGGTAATATTTATTATAGAATAATTGAATTGGAAAGGAATTAGCACAATGATATTAAGTGTAAGCCGCAGAACGGACATTCCTAATTATTATTCGGAGTGGTTTTTTAATAGAGTAAAAGAAGGCTTTGTGTATGTTAGAAATCCTATGAATGCACATCAGGTAAGTAAGATAGATATAACACCAGAGGTGGTTGATTGTATTGTCTTTTGGACAAAGAATCCAGAGCCAATGTTGAATAGATTAGATGAACTTTCTTCATATGATTACTATTTTCAGTTTACATTGACTGGATATGGAAAAGATATGGAGTGTAATGTTCCACATAAAAAAGATAGAATGATTCCAGTGTTTCAGGAGTTATCTCAAAAAATAGGAATGAAAAAGGTAATATGGAGATATGATCCTATTATTTTTACAAAGAAATATACGCCGGAATACCATTTAAAAGCGTTTGAGCAAATTGCAACAGCGCTTAAAGGGTATACAGAGAAGTGTGTTATAAGTTTTGTTGATGTATATGCAAAAAATAAAAAAAATATGGAATTGCTGGATTCATATGAGGTTGATAAAAATGAGTTGCTAAAATTTGCAAAGAAAATAGCCGATATTGCAATGAGAAACGGAATGGCTATAGGGAGCTGTGCTGAGAGGGTAGATTTAGATGGGTGTGGTATTGAACACAACAGTTGTATAGATAAAACTCTCATTGAAGATATTATTGGATGCAGGCTCAAAGTAGAAAAAGATAAAAATCAACGCGGAGAGTGTGGTTGTATGGAAAGCGTAGAGATTGGGACATATAATACCTGTAAAAATGGATGCAAATACTGTTATGCAAATTATAGCCAAGAAAGTGTTGTAAGGAATTGTGATAAATATGATCCGAAGTCACCAATATTGTGTGGTATACTCGATAAAAATGATAAAATAACAGAGCGAAAAGTAAAATCTTTGAAGGAACAGCAATTAAGCATTTTTGATCTTTAGAAAGAAGGTAATGGGTTGAATTTAGGAATAGAAACTGAGACATTAGAATTTAAGAAATCAACAGGTGAGTTGAAAGAGGCAATGAATTCTATTTCTGCCATATTGAATAAGCATCAGCAGGGTGAAATTTATTTTGGTGTAAAGCCTGATGGGTACAGTTATAGGACAGGTTGTGACAGAGGAATCTTTGCGTGAAGTCAGTCAGAAAATAAAGAATTCAATTGAACCCAAAATATATCCTGAAGTTAAAAAGGTTGTAATGGATGGAAGGGATTGTATTTATGTAAAATTTGAAGGAAGTCAGACACCATATTTTGCATTTGGTGTAGCCAAAATTCGTGTAGCAGATGAAGACTTAACTATGTCACCACAGGGATTAGCAGATTATATTCGAAAAGGTGACAAAGAAGAAAATCGTTGGGAAAATTTGGCTTCCAATAAATTTGTTGATGATGTTGATGAAGAACTATTGAAAAAATATACCAATCAGGCACATGATGTTGGTAGGATTGCAATTGAATATACCGATAAGAGAACCGTTCTGAACCAACTAGAATTATCAGAAGGCAATAATTTGATTAATGCAGGAAAGGTTTTATTTGCAGATGATTTGATTCAGGATATTCAGATGGCTATTTTTGCAACAAATGAAAGACTAACTTTTAATGATATTCAAAGACATCACGGACCGGTGCTTAAGCTGGTAGATATTGCAGAGAATTATATTAAAAGTAATATTCACTGGAGAGTGGAATTTACTGGGACATTGCAGCGTACAGAAATACCGGAAATTCCAGTTGATGCCATAAGAGAAGCATTATTAAATTCATTAATAGTAAGTTATCGGGGGGGGCATATAGAAAGAAATGGAGAAAAAACATGGACAGATTAGTTAGAACATCAGCAAAGGCATTAGTTATAAAAGATGGATGTATGCTTGCAATAAAACTACATGATAGTGATGGAGATTTTTACATTATGCCAGGCGGAGGACAGGCTGCAGGAGAATTACTTTCTGCGACAGTACAACGAGAAGTGGCAGAGGAAACAGGAATTTCAGTTAAGGCAAAAGATGCATTGTTTATAATCGAAGGTGCTGAGGGAGAGAAACATCATAGAGTAGATGTTATTTATCTATGTGATTATATTGGTGAAAGCAATATGAAATATCATCCTGATAAGAATCAGGTTGGGTATGAATGGCTTGAGATTGCAACTCTCAATAAGGCACCATTATATCCTTCCAAATTAAGACGAGCCATTATGAATTATTATGAAGGCAAGGAGACTCCGGTTTATCTTGGAAATGAAAATGTTGGAGATCCGGAAATTACTGACTAGTGTTAGGCAAGAAAGAAGAATGATGGAATGATTGATATAAGAGCATATATGCGTGAACTGGTGGGAACGCTAAAAACGGTTTTTGAAAATAGACTACTATATGTGGGACTTCAAGGAAGCTATTTGCGTGCTGAGGCTACAGAAAAAAGTGATATTGATGTTATGGTTGTTATTGACGAAATGAAACCAAATGATTTGAAAGAATATAAAAAAGTATTAAAGGAGATTGGGAATTATGATAAATCTTGTGGCTTTATTTGTGGTTCAAAGGAACTGTTAAATTGGAATCCTCAAGAAATATGTCATTTATTAAATACAACAGCCGATTATTACGGTACGCTTGAAGATTTTGTACCGAAATATAACCGAAGGGATATTGCTGATTATATAAAGTTAAGCACAGGAAATTTATATCATATGTTATGTCATAGATATGTTCACGATGATATAGAAAAAAATAAGATGAAGCTGCCATTAATTCATAAAGATATATTTTATATACTTCAAAATGTATATTATTTTGAAAATGGTGAGTTTATCCAAACCAAAAGTAAAATGGAGTCAATCCTCTGTGGGAGTGATCGCAAAATATGGATGCTTTTAAATGAGATAAATGAAAAAGAATATGAATTTGATTCTGCTTTTGAAATTGTTTATAATTGGTGTTGCGAAATACTTGAAAGAGCAAACCGGTACGAATATTAGAGAATGATGACTTGTTATTTATGGATAGTTCTCAGTAGTCCTGAATAATACACCCACAAGTAACACTCTAACCAAGAACTCCAGCATTTAAGCCACTTCCGGTTTAGTATGCAACTTTCAAAGAGATAATAAATTATTTCATAAGATTTTTCGAAAAGTCCTTAAAACCAAGAGTTTTAGGGGCTTTTCTTTATTTGCAACTAATTAAAATTCCCTCCTGTTTTATTGGAAAATGTGGTACAATAAACATAATATATAATCATTAAAAGCATTGTATAGCAATGTCTTTTTACAAATTACAAGGAGGGTTATCATGATCAAAATAAACAAATGAATTGTCTCAATCGCACTGGCGGTTTGTCTGACCGTTTCCCCAGCTTCCGCTGCGGCGCCGGCATATTCAACAACGGCTAGTGCCAAATCCTATGTATATGTGGCGGCATCCGGCAATGGCGAGTGCTATCATACCAGCAAGAACTGCAGCCGCATGCGGGGACGCGTGGTTAAAAAGACAAAGAAAGCAGCGAAAAGACAGGGCTACCGTGCCTGCAAGAAATGCTACCGATAACGTGAACATGAAAAAGAAACGTATGAGAAACAAACAGAGATAACAAAGGGAGATAATTGATGGATCATACGGATTATGAAATTACACTGATCCGCAGCCGCCGTAAAAGTCTTGCGATTGAGATCACGCCGGAGCTTCAGGTGGTCGTACGGGCACCGGCACGAATGCCGGTAAGAGAGATTAATGCATTTGTGCAGGAGAAGGATGACTGGATCCACGCACATCTGCAGCAGATGGCGGAAAAAAAGCAGTACCGGAAACAGGCACTTTCTAAGGAGGAGCTTCAGGAACTTGCCACGCAGGCAATGAAGCTTATTCCGCAGAAGGTTCATTATTATGCACAGATCATTGGCGTCACCTACGGGCGCATCGCTATACGGAATCAGAGGACAAGATGGGGAAGCTGCAGCGGAAAAGGCAACTTGAACTTTAACTGCCTGCTTCTTCTGATGCCGGAGGAAGTTCTGGATTATGTCGTGGTGCATGAACTTTGTCATCGAAAGGAAATGAACCATTCCGCCCGTTTCTGGGAGGAGGTCGAAAAAATCCTGCCGGATTACCGACAGCGCAGAAAGTGGCTGAAGGATAACGGAGGCAGGATCATGGACCGAAATCGTCCGGTATCCTGATACAACGAAAATTACTTATTAAGACTTCCTAGACCAATAACGCGTATACGCCCATACGATTTCTTTTGTCCGGAAAATGAATAGGCATTTTGCCTCATAAAACAAACTAATCCGTGGAATAGGACTAAAAATTGACGCAGATCAGTAGGATTTCTGAAAAGACTTTACTTTGCCATGCTTTGATGAATACACATCCGAACGACTGAGTCCCGTAGGTGGGCTCAGCTATTTCGGTCGGCACGCTTTCGCTACCACTGCACCACGCAGCGGTACATAACGCCCCATACAAGATTTATATCTACATATATGTAAGTTTTTTGTATATGGGGCGTAAGTACCGGCGGGTGCAAGTGCCTTACGAAACATCTGACTCCCACCTCGGGACGAGTACGGAAGGATGTGTTCATCAAACATCAAAGCGGCAAAGTAATTAGTCTTTTCGAAATCCGTAAGTGACAAGACAATTTTTAGTCCTATTTCGCGGATTTTCAAGCGTTTTGGCAGACAAAATGCTCTTTCAAATAATTAGACAAAAGAAATCGTATGGGCGTATTTTAATATTCCGCATAGGAAGTCTTAGTGCATTATTCGTTGTATCAGGATGCCGGTGTATCGTTTTGACTATGATCCCATATCTCATCATGGGACGGTCAGTTTGAATGAGTTACTTTTGGTGATCTCGTCATCGGAGAGCGGCATGACGGAAAGTGTATGACCGGACAGTTCATATCCGGAGAAATAATATGGAATTGACATTGTGGTGCCGGCAGGAATACAGTTTTCCAAGGAGATAACATCATAGCTGTTCTCGATGTCGCAGTAGTATTCCAGCGGACGGAACGACGCATAATATTTCTCATTGTTCAGGGTCAGATAAGGAGCATGTGGAAGCTCCGTGGAATAACAGTTGTTGATCTGCAGAACCACTTTATAATAGTCGTCGGCAAAGCGGTCGATCGAAGCCGGCAGGTCCTTTTCGGCAACCTTCTCCGTGTCGGAGACAGGCGTGACCGCATACCTTTTACCAGACTTGTACTGGGTGCTGCTTGATTCGGAAAAGAAAATGCTGCACGGGAGCGCGATCAGTATGGCGATCACAAGAATCCCGTTGATGCCGGATTTTCTGTGAATCCACATCAGTCCTTTTACAATACATTCGATTCCTAAGCTGAATCCTCGCATAATTTTCCTCATTTCTATTCAATAATTTGATGTGTGTCCTACTTCTTTTGCTTTGGGATCCCGATGACAAGATAAGAGTTTGCAAGTACCTCTGTATCCGGATCAAGTTCGTTGATCAGAAGCCCCTTAAAATCATTTTTCTTGATCAGGAAGGAGAGTGTGCCGTTCTGACTGTCAATATTGTCTGTGGTTCCGTTGTCCTCCAGCTCACTGTATTCCAGGTGCTTGACGCGGGATAGATCATAATTGGAGATCGGCTTGAGATAACTGTCGTCCTTTGTGACACAGTAAGGACTGATGCGGTCGCTGTCCCAGTGTGTGTAAAGGTGATTTTCGTCCGCCTGACCCGGAAAGGTGTCGAGAGCCTTTTGTGGGACGGTAACGTGATATTTTACCGTGAGAATTTCATATCCCTCCGGCGTCTCGAAGGTGGAATCGTTATCGGTACTGCGGGAGGAAAATGTAACCGTAAAATCTCCGTTTTCCGTAGAAACCGTAAAGCCCTTGGAAGGCTTGACTTTCGTCGGGGTGACCGGCTCGGACAGAGTCAGAGTTTTGGCTATTTTGTTGGTCTGGTAGGTATGGAATACCTCCGGCCCGGCGATGATGAATCCGAGAATAACGATCAAAATGGCTGTTGCGAGCCAGTTGTTGCGGCGTTTGCCGGAAGTGCTTTTGGTGGCAGTTTCCCGGTGGGATGCCATCGGCTGAGTCTGTGGTTGTGTCTGTGTTTCGCTGCTGTTGTATGAAGACGTCCCCTGCGCCTGTGCTTCGCTGCTGCTGTATGAAGACGTCCCCTGTGCCTGTGCTTCGCTGCTGTTGTATGCAGAAGATCCCTGCCTCTGGTAGACGCCGCAGTGAGGACATAATCCGGCATAGAGATCGTAGTCAAATTTCCTGCCACAGTGCGTACATTTTATTTTCATATGTAATCTCCGTTCTATGCGATTTGTTACAAAAGGTGGAAAGTCCGACCGCATCCGTACGGTGGATTTCCTGTGTTTTTCGTTATGATGAGTGTATCATATTTTAATGGGAAGATGCAATGGTTAATGATTTGGAAAAGGCTGTTTTGCCGGGGGCGCTTGACTTTTTAAGAAAAAATGCCACAATAAAGAAAAAGAATGAGAGGAGAAGTCATAGTACATATGAAGAAGCATAAAATAATACCTGTTTTCATATTTTTCGTAGTGGTACTGGCAGCAGCCGGCGGCATATGGTTTCGGTGCAAAGACACCGGTCCGGCGGGAAAACGTGTGTCGGACCAGAAAACATTTCCGCAGTTTCACAGCGAAACGGATCAGGACAAGGATGGCATAGATGATCAGACGGATATTCTTAAGGGAGCACTGGACTACGTGGCGACAAAGCCGAAATATAAGAGTCAATATTACAACGGTGGTTATCCGGATGATGGCTACGGGGTATGTACGGACGTGGTTGCTTTTGCTATGAAAGCAGCCGGCTATGATCTGATGCGGCTTGTGGCAAAGGACGTGGAACAGCATACGGACGCTTACGATATCGATCAGCCGGATCCTAATATTGATTATCGCCGTGTGAAGAATCTGCAGGTGTATTTTGGCAGGCATGCACAGAGTCTGGCAACAGATGTATCGGATGTGGAGGAATGGCAGGGCGGCGACATCGTTATATTCCGAAAACATATCGGAATCGTTTCGGACAAGAGAAATAAAAACGGGGTGCCGTATGTAATCCACCACTACAGTCCATGGCAGAGAAGCTATGAACAGGATATTCTCGAACGTCGCAGTGATATTGTTGGTCATTATCGCTGGAACTTCGGAAATGAATCCGGGGAGAAGGCGAAACAAAATAAAAAGACGCAAAATAGTCGTTAAACTTAAAATCAGGGCTTGACAAAACGGAGACCGGATAGTATACTGGACAGGCAGTGTGAATTTGCCACTACGATTCAGGGGTGTAGTTCATCGGTAGAATAAGAGTCTCCAAAACTCCAGAGGAGGGTTCGATTCCTTCCACCCCTGCTAACCGATCCCATAAAAATGACTGACATTTTTATGGGATTTTTTCGTTATACAGGAATATGCTTGTGATGTAGCGTGGATCAAGGACAAAACACAGGTGCTTCCTTTTTCTTTATATGGGAAAGCGACTGTAATACAGCAGCAAACCGACGAGAATGGTAAAACGATGACCGGTGTCATTTGGAGGAATACGATGAATACAAGAAAATCATTATATGATATCAAATCTTTTTATAACAAGAAGGCGGTATTAAAGGCAAGCTTTCAGGGAATGCGCTATCAGCTGGAACAGTACAGGGATCCGGAGAACGAGGAGGCAGAGCCGGTGCTTCGGACAACGATCTGGCCGGAGCCGTTCTGCTTTGAGAAGACAGATCCGGATAAGAAGACCATCCGGGATTTTGTTTATACGGAGGAAGGTCTGGATGAGGCATACGACTGGCTTTGTCAGATTTACGAGGAGCGCAGCGGGGAATGGAGCGAGGCAAGAGATAATCCATATAAGGGTTTGTTTTAGAGGGTGTTCAGAAGGTTTTTCAGGGAACGTAAGAGAGAATCCTTCAGATCGAAATCGGACTTCTCAACATGGTGGATGAGTTCCTGAACTTTTTCCGGCTGTCCGGCATCCAGATAAATTTCGGCGAGGGACACATAGGTGTCCCTGATGTCGCTGCCAAGCTCGATGGCACGCTCCAGGATCTGTCTGGCACGTTCGTCCTGACCGTCACAGTTATGGTGCAGATAGCTTCCCCACATGCCGAGATTGCGGATCAGAAGAAGATAATTCTGATCATATTTGGACAGCTCCGGGAAATTAGCGGTTCCGTAGGTGAGCTTGATATCGGTATTGCTCATGCCGGACAGGTTGATGATCTTGGAGGAGAGGATGCGGCGTACCTGATCCTCACGATATTTTTCCTCGCCCTCTGCCGTATCGGAGAACGGAAGCTCATCCTCGGAGATCGTGATATAGTCAAGACCACTGATATCTTTCCGGCGGACAAAATTAGCTTCGCGCTCCTTTTCCCAGTAGTCGGTATCCCATTCGGAGTTATTATTTTGAACACGTTTGGTCTTGACGTTCAACCATATAACGAATAGAATAAAGAATATGAGAAAAATTGGCATAAGACATCATTCCTCCCTGTGGTGGTGTGGTTTCATTTGTGCAATATCGAATCAAAGAAAGGAGAGCAGTATGAACTTTTTTAACAAAAAAAATCAGCAGAGAATTGCCGTTGTTATTTGTGTGTTACTTATCATTGCCATGGTGCTTCCTATGGTTCTCGGATACTTAGCTTAATATGAACGTATAAATCAGCAGATGGTCTCATCTGCTTTTTTCATATGTACTTTTTTCAATATACAGAATGTACGAAAAATTGTCAAATACAGAGGGAATCTTTGACTTGCGATTTGCCGCCAATATGATTAAAATATAGGAATAAGCAAAAGTAAGGATGAGACGAGATTATGAGAAAGAATAAAGTATTGACAGCTTTTTTTGTGATTGGATGTATAGCAGTAGTCGGCATTGCAGGGATTGTGACGCTGTTTGCGAAGGATAATTTTGGCAATAAGAACCTGATCTGTGATGGGATATCCATAGGAAGTCTGGATGTTGGCGGCTTGACGCAGGAGCAGGCGCAGAAGAAGGTGGATGATTATATAGCAAAACGCCGGCAGCAGAAGCTGGTTGTGACAGTACAGGAGAATCAGATCGAAGCCACAGCCGCAGAGGCAGGTCTTGAGATTGCAGAGGGCGATTATGCCGCAGAGGCACTTCAGATTGGTAAGAAGGGCAATCTTTGGGAGAAGTTTCAGGAGATTCGTAAGGCAGAGGCAGGAAAGCGTGATATTGCGCTCGAGACCAAGGTGAATGAGGATACGCTGAAGAACTTTGTGGAGACAAAGTGTTCCGTATATGATATTAAGGCGAAGGATTCCCGGCTGAAGTTTAAGAACGGGGCATTGAAGGCAACGAAGTCCAAGGAAGGTCTTGAGGTACAGACAGACACGACGATGGAGGCAATACAGAAGACTCTTCTCAGTAAGAAAGCAGAGAATGCCGATGCTTTGGATGTGACCGCAGATGTGGAGGTTACGGAGCCGAAGTTTACCAGAGAGGAGGCATCCCAGTGTACGGATCTGCTTGGCAAGTATTCGACAACGTATGCAACCTATCAGGTAGAGCGTTCCAGCAATGTTGCGACGGCAGCGGGCAGGATCAACGGTACGGTTATCTATCCGGGTAAGACCTTTTCAACGATCAAGGTGATCAAGGACAGAACCGAGGAGAATGGATATAAAGCGGCACCGGAGTATTCCAGCGGAAAGGTTGTTTCCGGTATCGGCGGAGGTGTCTGCCAGGTATCCACAACGCTTTACAATGCGGTACTCAATGCAGAGCTTAAGGTAGTTGAACGCTCTCCGCATTCGATGGTGGTAGGCTATGTACCGGTTTCAAGAGATGCTGCGATCTCCGGCGATTATAAGGATTTCAAGTTCAAGAACAATACGGATTATCCGGTATATATTATGGGGAACGCATCCGGCGGCATCTTAAGCTTTCGTGTATATGGTCACGAGACGAGAGAAGCCGGCAGAGAGATTTCGTTTGAGTCTGAGGTGACGGACACGATCGAGCCGGGCGAGGAGGTTGTCACGGAGGATCCGACGCTTCCGGCAAGCTATCGTTCTGTGACACAGTCTGCTCATGTGGGATATAAGGCGAAGCTCTGGAAGATTGTCAAGGTCAACGGTGTCCAGACAGAAAAGGTACAGGTCAATACCAGTGCCTATAATGCGTCACCGCAATATGTTACGGTAGGAAAGCAGCCGGCGACGGCAGCGCCATCTGCTTCAGCTTCGGCAGGTTCAAAGAAGCCGGCAGGAACAGCGGCACCGTCAGCGACGAAGAAGCCGTCAACGACAGTCAGACCATCCAGAACGAAAGCACCGTCTGCTGCGAAGAAATCGGCTGCCACAAAGAGCAATACGGCGAAGAAGAGTACCACTTCCGTATCCGGCAGTAAAACGACTTCAGAAAGCACTCCAAATAATACGAAAAGCAGCACCAAGAAAACAACAAACACCGGCAGCAGGAAAGCATCGTAATGCCTGCAGATTAAATAGAAATGAGGTTTCGTCATGGAAATTGGAAAGGTACCTGAGAATGTACTGAAAAGAGCGGTTTTTAAACAGATCAAGCATCTTCGACCGGAAGTGCTGTTGCATCCCGGAGTGGGAGAGGATTGCTCCGCAATTGAGACAGCAGAGGATGAGGTGCTTGTATTTTCCACCGATCCCATTACAGGTGCATCAAAGGGCATGGGGACACTGGCGGTACATATCACTGCCAATGATCTTGCATCCAGCGGGGCAGAGCCGGTTGGTATTCTGACCTGTGTGATCCTGCCTCCGCGTACCAGAGAGAAGAAGTTGCATGATCTTATGGAGGAGATCATTCTTGCAGCGAACAGCCTTCACATCGAGGTGATGGGAGGTCATACGGAGATTTCCGATGTGGTTAATCGTCCGGTGATCACGGTTACAGGTGTTGGCAAGGTGCATAAGGATAAGCTTGTTTCTACCGGCGGTCTTCAGCCGGGAGATGATCTGGTCATGACAAAATGGGCAGGTCTGGAAGGAACATCGATCATCGCGGAAGAGAAGCACGAGGAGCTTCTGACAAGGATTCCGGAGCAGCTCATTGATGCGGCAGCAGCGATGAGAGAGTATATTTCGGTGGTACCGGAGGCCGCAGTCGCGGTGGATGCCGGTGTCACGGCAATGCATGATGTCACAGAGGGCGGCATTTATGGTGCATTGTGGGAAGTAGGAGAGGCATCCGGCGTAGGAATCATAGCTGATCTGGACAAGATACCGATCCGTCAGGAGACGATCGAGTTGTGTGAGTTTTATGATATCAATCCATACATGCTGATATCCAGCGGATGTATGCTGATAGGAACTCCTCACGGCAATATGCTGGTGGACCGGCTGGCAGAGCATGGCATTCCGGCTGCCGTGATCGGCAGAGCCACAGAGGGCAATGACCGTATCATACGCAGCGGCGGGGAGACACGTTTTCTGGAGCCGGCAGGCAGCGATCAGCTTTATAAGATATATCAGTAGCCCGTTATACAGGTGATTATTTATTGAAGGATTAATGGAGGTAATTATGATCAAGAAACAGATTTTAGATGCGATCAGCATGAACAGCCGTCGTTCCACAGAAGATCTGGCGGCCATGTTAAATACAGGTACAGATACAATTGAGCATGAGATCAAGGAGATGGAGGATAATAAGGTCATCTGTGGCTATCCGACACTTATTAACTGGGACAGAACAGACTGTGAGAAGGTTACAGCTCTTATTGAGGTGAAGGTAACACCACAGCGCGACATGGGATTCAATAAGGTAGCAGAGCGTATCTACAAGTTTGAAGAGGTAGAGAGCGTTTATCTGATGTCCGGCAGCTTTGATCTTACTGTGATCATTGAGGGAAAGAGTATGAAAGAGGTTTCCCGTTTTGTGACAGAGAAGCTGTCTACTCTGGAGTACATCACAAGCACCGCAACTTATTTTGTACTGAAGAAATACAAGGAGCATGGTCTGATCATGACCGATGAAAAGCACGATTCAGAAAGGATGTTGATTACCCCATGAGAGACCCATTATCTAAGAAAGTACAGTCTATTGAGCCTTCCGGTATCCGCAAGTTTTTTGACATCGTCAGTGAGATGAAGGATGCGATCTCCCTCGGTGTGGGTGAGCCTGATTTCGATACACCATGGCATATCCGTGAGGAGGGTATCTATTCTCTGGAGCAGGGAAGGACGTTTTATACATCAAACGCAGGTTTGAAAGAGTTGAAGGAGGAGATTGCCAATTATCTGAAACGACGTTTTCAGCTTTCCTATGATCCTAAGAGGGAGATTTATCTGACCGTAGGCGGTAGTGAGGCGATTGACGGAGCACTCCGTGCAATGCTTGATCCGGGCGATGAGGTTTTACTGCCACAGCCGAGCTATGTGTCCTATGAGCCGTGTATCGTTCTGGCAGATGGTGTGCCAAAGATCATCGAGCTGAAGGAAGAGGATGAGTTTAAGCTTAAGAAGCAGCAGCTTCTGGATGCGATTACGGACAAGACAAAGATCCTGATCATGCCGTTCCCGAACAATCCGACCGGTGCGATCATGACAAGGGAGGATCTGGAGGATATTGCAGAGGTCGTACGGGAGCATGATCTGTTTGTAATTTCCGATGAGATTTATTCCGAATTGACATACAGTGGAGATCATGTGTCGATCGCATCGCTTCCGGGTATGCAGGAGAGAACGATCGTGATCAACGGATTTTCCAAATCCTATGCGATGACAGGATGGCGTCTCGGATATGCCTGTGGACCACAGGCGATCATTAAGCAGATGCTCAAGATCCATCAGTTTGCCATTATGTGTGCGCCGACGTTGAGCCAGTATGCGGCAATCAGTGCTGTTCGTGACGGCGATGCTGATGTAGAGCGCATGAGAATGGCATATAACCAGCGCAGAAATTATCTGATGAAAGCCTTCCGCGATATGGGACTGAAGTGCTTCGAGCCGTTTGGCGCATTTTATGTATTTCCAAGCATCAAAGAGTTTGGCATGACCTCGGATGAGTTTGCAACGAAGCTGTTACAGGAAGAAAAGGTCGCTGTCGTACCGGGAACGGCATTTGGTCAATGTGGCGAGGGATTTCTTCGTATTTCCTATGCGTATTCCATTGACGACTTAAAGATTGCTCTCGGACGTATGCAGAACTTTATCGACCGTCATAGGAAATAAGGGGGTCGGTAACGTGATGAATATTGTACTTCTTGAGCCGGAGATACCGGCGAATACAGGAAATATAGGACGTACCTGCTGTGCGACCGGTTCAAGACTGCATCTGATCGAGCCGATGGGCTTTCAGATCAATGACAAGATGCTCAAGCGTGCCGGACTGGACTATTGGAATGAGTTAGATGTTACGGTTTATGACTGTTACGAGGACTTCCTTCAGAAGAATCCGGATGCAGCCGGTAACATGTATATGGCGACCACAAAGGCGCATCAGACATATACGGATGTCACATATCCACCGAACGCATATATTATGTTTGGTAAGGAGAGTGCAGGGATTCCGGAGGAGATTCTTGTTGATAACGAAGAGAATGCGATCCGTATTCCGATGAATCACAAGATCCGCTCTCTGAACCTTTCCAATTCCGTGGCGATCGTATTATATGAGTCACTTCGTCAGAATAATTTCATGGGGGCGGAGAGAAACGGGCAGCTTCACCGGCTGCATTGGCACAGCGAACAGTAAGAGAAAGCCTGGGAAATTGCAAAACTTCCCCTTGATAGAAAATCGCTTAGAACGTGAGAATAATAAGATCCACTTTCACTGGATATCCAATGAAAGTGGATCTTATCGGGTTTAAGCAATTTTATTTATATATTCCTTAAATTTCAAATACCGATTATTCGAAGCCTGAGAATATTATTGATAATGCGGCTTTTCAATAATACTCATGATCGCTCAAAATCAACATCGATATCACCAAGACTACACTTGAGACTGATATCACCATAAACATCTGTGGAGGAATCGTCTTTCGTGCTATCTCCAAAACAGATATCCCCCATAGAGGAGTGACTGGTGAAATTATAATTGCTCTTAGAACCCGGCAGCAGGAGACTCAGATCGCCGGTTGCACATTCCAGTTGATTTGTTCCGGTAAGTTTTGCCGCAATATCGGTATTGCCAACGGCTGTTTTGGAGTTCAGGTTGTTGATCTTATTTTCGCCGGGGCTGTTATCGGTGTCTCCAAGCTCCAGATCACCAACACCAACCTTTGTTGTACAGTGATCGGATACATGGATCTTATCGATTGTACCATCGCCGGCACCGATCTTTATGCTTAACTGTTTCGCCGTAAGCCCTGTCATATCCAGAGAACCGGCACCTACCTTGAGCGTGGTGTTATCGGCGGTCAGAGCATCATCAATTTCACAGTCACCTGCGGCAATCGAAATATTGGCACGGTCAAAATGTTTCTCCAGAGGCAGAGTGATCGTATAGGAAACATCGGAATCCCAGTTTTTTGACAGAAACGGAATCCGTACTGTGTGATCCAGAAAAGTGATCGTTGCATTGGAGAAATTCGGTGTTTCAATATGCCAGACATTGTCCTTGATATAGGAGTAATATTTGCTTTCCAGGCTGTCGGTATCATCATCCGGCTGGATAGAACAGGTGTCACCCCTTTGGATGGTAATATCCTGACAGTGGAAATCAAAATCAATGCCGGTGATTAAGCCTGAGTCCTTTTCTGAGAGAGTGAAAGTACCATTTTGTGTGTATTTTGGATTGATATTTTGATTCAACCGAAAAGCAAATAATGTTCCTCCCATGCTGATCCCGGCAATCAGGCAGAGGATACCGATCAGGAAAATGCAGGATAAAGCAAGCAGAAATTTATCTTTCTTTTTCATAGCTTTCACGTGTCTTGCCAACGATTAGCAAGACGCCTCCTTTCCAAGTAATTTGATGCGGCACCAGTCCCAAAGCCGTCCGAGCTGGCGCCAGAGCAGTGGAATAAGACGGATGGCAAGAAAAACACCGAGGTAGCAGAAGGCACTTCCAAGTGAAAACAGAAGACAGCCAACGCCAATGGTCAGAACACCACTTGCAGCGTGTCCGGCAAACAGTGCAATAAATCCGGCTACGATGGCAACGATTCCGCTAATTGCAGATCCACCGCCGCCTAAGACCAGTGCAGCAAAAATGCCGACCAGCGCTCCAAGCAGTCCCAGAAGGAAGCTGGCAATGCCGAGCAGCGCAGATCCCCAGATTGGAGAAGTGACAACAAGGACAATGATCATAATGATCAGATTGGTATTATCCATGCCGGAGAATAAACCGGAAGATCGGCTACAGGTTGACTGGTTTGCACCGGAAGCGTTGCTGTGGCTTGCACTACCGTTCGTATATCCGGTGTTTGACTGTTGATTGCCGGAAGAATCTCCGTTCATGTGTTGATTGCCGGAAGGATCTCCGGTCATGCTGTGCCAGTTGTTATCAGATTGGGAGCGGTCATTTTGAGTGCTATCCGGAGTGACATCGGATGCATTGCCGGAGACATTTTCAGAGTGCTCCGGCCCGGCTGCTTTATATGGCTGCAATGGAGCGGTAGCATGAGTGCTTGCACCATCCCCGTATGTGATCTCATCCGGGGAATCTGCCTTGATCAGCTCCGCGATATTTTCAGGAGAGCCCAGCTCGTTCAGAACTTCCTGTTCATTGTCCTCACCTGCATCAGCAAAGTAGTCTTCATAATAATGAAGTGCCTGCTTCCGTTCTTCTTCGGGCAGGTCTTTCAGCAAACGGCTTAAGTCGCCTAGAAATTCATATTTTGTCATATTTCTCCTCATTTCTTTCCTTGATCTATGGTTGCGTCAGCTTGTTCCAGAAGAAGCTGATTGATCTTATGTGTGTAGTTGTGCCATTCTTGTCGGTAGAGGTTAAGCTGTACCCTGCCCCTTTCTGTGATTTTATAGTAACGGCGGTTTCTGCCGCCGCATTCCTGATCATACACAGAGAGACAATCATCCTTTTGCAGCCGTCGCAGAACCGGATAGAGTGTCGATTCGGATACGTCAATGACAGAACGGACATCCTGTGTGATTTTGTATCCGTAGGTTCCTTCGGCAGAATGCTCCACCACGGCAAGTACAATGGCATCCAGCAATGCAGAGCCTGTGTTAAATATCATAGGAAGCCTCCAATCTTAAATAATAACTCCAAAATCCAGATGCTTCGCATCTGTCGCGCGATGCGCTGGAAGATTTTGTCGTTCATGCATTCTATGCAAGTGAACAAGCTCCCTTGCATTTAGAATGCATGATATAATACTATATATCATATAATATGATGATATTATACGCTGTATAATATAAGATGTCAACATAAAAAAACTCTGAAATAGGATTTTGTGAATGAAATCCTTTATTTCAGAGTTTTTGTGAACTTCAATGATTTCTCATAATGACCCTGTCCGGTATTGATAACAGGATCATGGATTTATTATTTGTTCTTGTCTTTGGTCTGTCCCTTTGTATCTGCTTGAGATTCGGTCTCTCTCTCAAAGGAAATGGAAGCGTTACCCCTGTCGGCTGTAACAGATATGGTGCCGTACTGTTCTGTGCTGTTCCGGGCATCGGCAGGAACTACAGATTCATGAATCTTCAGATTATAGGCGGCTGCCGGGAAGGTATAATTCGCCTTGGTTCCGGCGAGAGCCGCTTCGATATTGCCACGGCTTGTCTGTAAGGAAGCAGAACCCATCAGCTTTGCATAAAGAGTGATACCGCCATGCTTATTGGAAAGAGTGGTATTACTCATGGTCGAATCCATTGCACTGCCGGAGGTTCCGACAAGCAGACGATTATTTGATGCAATATTGCCATTTCGTGTAATTTCTGAAGAAGCAATGCTGGTAGTACCGTCTACGTTAATGGAAGCAGTATCGGCAGTCAGTTTATCGGCGCTGAGATCGCCGTTCTTGATGTTAATATTGACCTGACTTGCTACCAGTGCATCGCAGGTGACATCGGAACGGTTTGTGTTGATTGTAATCTGATCCAGTTTGGCATTTGGTGGAATCACAAGTACATAGCTACCATAGCCGCAGACCCATTTGGATGGAACGCTGAATTTTAAGCCAAACACATTGGCAGTTCTCTTGAACTGGGTTGCGCCGGCATATAACACGCCATTTAAGACATAACCATCGTACTGACCGCTGCCGGAGAGATCGAAGTTCTCACCGGATTTGATGGAAATCTTACTGGCAAAAAGGTTTAATTCAATCGAACGCACATCTGTGGTCTGGACATCTCCGATGGGAACGGCACCCTCCGGAATAGTTGCTTCCGAAAAGATAGCTGGAATTGAAGAGGGACCACTGCCCATTACAAAACCGGCTACCATAATTACAATTCCTATGATTCCTATTGCAATAATGATTTTAATTTTATTATTCATGCTATTCTCCATTCTGAAGCATATTGCTCCCAGCAGTTATCTGTTTATTTCAGGGCGAGACGGGCAAGCTTTGCCTTGATCCCGCTAAATAGTACCTTTACACTGAAATAGGCACCCGGAAGGATTCGGGTGATAAGCTTATAACCCAGAAAACATAATCCGCATCCTGCGGCAAACAGGAAGAAAATACATCCCAGAGTAAAGACGCTGGTAGAAATCTGAGCTGAGAAAAGTGCCAGAAGCGTCAGCGCAATAGAGGCAAGGCTTGCCACAAAGCATCCGATACCTGCTGCGATACAGGTGGCAACAGCACATACGCCTAATGCGAATACCCCCAGAATCACTCCGACAAGAGTAATCCAGATCGGGCAGGTGACTAACAGGACAATGCCGATGACCATCTTCTTGGAGCTGCTGTAGCGCTCTGCGTTATTTTCTTTTTCGATGGCGGCATTCTGTTTGGCAGCCGCACGAGCCTGTTTTTTATTCACTTTGGAAGTGGTAGAATTGATGGACTTGATATCAACCTTTGTTTTGTTGCGGCGTGCAAGCTCTTCTTCTGCTTTTTTCTTGTCCTCCTCCGTATCGTCCCGGAAGATGGAATTACGCATGGAAGAGGTCTTGGCTGGTGCTTTCGCAGCATCTGCTGTCTGCGCAGTCTGAGTCGGAGTACCGGAAGTTGTCTGCGGAGCAGTCAGAATCGGAGTACCGGAAGCCGTTTGTGGGGCAGCCGGGGTCGCAGTACCGGAAACCGGCTGTGCTGTCATAACCGGTTGCTGTGGAGCAGAAACGGTTTGTGGACGAGGTCTTGTTGCCGGTGACGGCGCCTGTGGCTGTGATGCAGGTGAAACAGGTGATGATGGCACCGGTGTCGGTGGAACAGGTGCTGTAGTGACGGACTGTCCCATCGGAGCAGCTGCAATGGATGCGGCTGCCTGAGCCGGTGTAGGACTCTGTGTAAATGAACCTGCTGCATCAAGAGATGGTGGCGGTGTAGCCCGATTGATCTGCGGTGAAGCAGATGCAGTGGTGGCAACTTGTATCGGAGCGGCTGGTGTAATCATGGAAGATGCTGCCTGCGTTGGTGTAGCCTGAGCCGGCGAAACCGGAGTAGGGGATGGTGCTGCCTGTGCAGGCTGCGCTGCAGGAGTCTTCGCCTTAACGGTAGGCGCCTGTGTTACAAATCCACTTGCAGTTGCCATAGACGCATTCTTCTGTGCCTGGGCGGCAAGCTTACGGGAGTATACCGGTGGCTTGCTGGCAGCGGCTGCAGCCCGCGCTGCGGCTGCCTGCTTCTCTTCTTCCTGAACAGTGGATCTTGCGGCAGCCTTCTGACGCTGTAGAGAGGCTTCACGGAGCTGTTCCGCGATATATGCCGGAGAAATAAAATCGCGGATGATTTCCTGTTCTTTTTCCGGACCGGCATCTGCGAAATAATCCTCGTAATATTCCATCGCCTGATCGACTTCTTCCTGAGGTAAATCTGCGATCAGACGGCTCAAGTCACCCAAAAATTCAAATTTTGTCATTTTTTCCTCCCCTTTTTGTATAAAATACGGTTTTATACAAGTATCCATTGCCGGAAAGCAATGGATACTATAGATAGATATATGCGTTTATATCATTATTTGCTGCTGTCCTCGTCGTTGGAGATCAGATGTGCCTGTAACAGACGGCGCTTGAAATCATCCATTGGTGCTTCCTCCGGTTGTGCAGGAGCTGCCTCCTTTTCCGGCTCTGTCTTTGGAGTGACAACGGCTTTCGTTTCTACTGATTTTGCTTCAACCGGCTTTGCCTCTGCTGGCTTTGTACTGATCGCTTTTGCCTCTAATGGCTTTGTGATCGTAGCAGTTGTCTCTACCGGCTTTGCATTAGGAGCTGCAGCCTTCTCCTCGAAGGTCTTTGCTGCGGCTGGCTTATATACCTGTGGCTCGGAAACAGATGGCTCTGGGATAGCCGCCTCTGGAACCGGAGTCTCGGAAGATTCACTTGCAAGTGGCTGTGAACTTGATACCTTTGAATAACTCTTCTGTGAGAAGATCTTCGGTGTGGCGGATTTCTTCTGCTTGCCCTCCATTAGAAGATCTGCTAATCCGCCTACAGCATCATCAGGAACTTCGCGGTAGCTTGATCTGGAAATAGGTTTGGACTTGGAAGTCTCAGCCTTTGGTACCGGAGCAACCGGTCTTGACGAAGAAAATGCCCGAACCGGATTAGATGATGAAAATGCCCGCAGTGGTGTTGATGAAGAGAAACCACGGAGCGGATTGGAAGAAGATGTCTGCTTTGGAACAGGAACGGGAACAGAGCTTGACATTGCAGAAATATCTGCGGCAGTTGCTCTGAATTCATCAGCAGCGGAACTTCTTGATTTACGGCCTTTTTTCTTGGAAGAAGAATCATCTTCCTTCAGAAGATCAACCAGACTGTTCACGGAATCATCGCTGTCCGGATTACGAACCTCCTGCATACGTGAGCTGGAGGTTGGAACCGGTGAAGATTCTGACATAACCGGTCTGCTTTGACTTGTAGACTTTGGAACAGGAGTCGGCTTTGGAGTGTCTGCAATCAGTTCTTTAGGAATATTTTTCTTCTTGTTTCGTCCAAAGAAGCCACGTTTCTTAGGCTGATCGTCATCCTTGAGAAGATCGACCAGGCTGTTCACGGAATCATCAGTTTCTTTGTTACGGGTTTCTGCATAACGAACCGGGGTAGAAGAGGATTCAATCGACTCCGACTCCGGAGAAGCTTCCAACTGTGTATTTTCTGCCTCTGCCGGATTTAACATTGCGGCAACGGCGTTGATATCGTTGATATTCAGGCTTGCATTTGCGGCGGCCTCCTGTGTCGCAGCCTCAGCGACCTCAGGCTCCGGATGTGCTTCCATAACAGTTTCGAAGGAGCGAAGCTGTGTCAGCATGCTTTCAAGTGCATTGATTGTTGCAATATCTGACATGGAGCTTTCAAGCTCAGGAAGATCATCATCCTCGGATTCCTCGGAATCACCCATTGCCATTTCTGCAAGGAAATCAGCCTCATCGTCTTCATCGGAGTCTGCTCCGGATTCTGATTCAACAGGTGCATTCATATCAATGGTCTCTGTAGCAGGCTCATCGGCAGGCTCCTGATAAACAGGTTCTGCATTCATGTCGATGGTCTCTGTAGCAGGTTCATCGGCAGGCTCCTGATAAACAGGCGCTGCATTCATATCGATGGTCTCTGTGGCAGGTTCATCGGCAGGCTCCTGATAAACAGGCGCTGCATTCATATCGATGGTCTCTGTGGCAGGTTCATCGGCAGGCTCCTGATAAACAGGCGCTGCATTCATATCGATGGTCT
>ERZ791815.525-NODE-525-length-33349-cov-3.864810_pt1 | contig 33349 bp, 27 predicted proteins | sample MGYA00510302_ERZ791815 | MGnify/ENA primary metagenome ERZ791815 (study PRJEB30046, sample SAMN00791995) | human gut metagenome | study: EMG produced TPA metagenomics assembly of the A metagenome-wide association study of gut microbiota in type 2... | reverse complement strand
CTGGCTACGACGCTTTCATAGACGGAGCCGAGATTGATGCTGGCTTCATCGTCCAGCACAGCTCGGATGTTATTGCCATAAAGGATGCCGGTCAGGATGCCCACATCATTCAGGTATAGCTTCAGCAGATTTTTCCCTGTGGACTCGACCAGCGGGAATACTGGGTTAGAGATGGCCTGAACATTGAGGGCAATACCCGCGCTAATCAGATACTCGAACTCGTCTTGATAATCTGTGAAGGTCTTCCCCTTCTTATCTTCTATGCTCTGTGCTACGACACGCTTTTTCTTATTCTCCATGTTGGAGGGAATCAGGTCATAGATACGGCGGATCTTCAGCTTCCGCTCCTCGTCATACTTGGATGCGTCGGCGGTATAGTAATCGTGAATCTCCTGTTGGATCTCACGGACGAGCTGAATGTTGTGGTTTTCCAGATAGGAATTGACTGCATCCGGCAGACCGCCGACCAGCAGATACTTCCGAAAGTAGTCCATCATTTTGTTGTGGGTCGGCTCATCCAGTGCCTCCAGCCGCTCGAACTTCTTTCTCATGGCAGAGATGGCAAACTCGTTCAGCCCGTTGGCATAGAGAAATTCCTCGAAGTCCAGAGGGAACATCCGAACTTTACGGATGCTGCCCATAGGGATTGATGTGGTCTGTGACAACGTCACGCCCAACAAAGATCCGCTGGCAATATAGGTGAAGCGATTATCTTGGGATAGGAATTTCAGCAGCGTCAGCAGATGAGGATATGCCTGGATCTCGTCGATAAAAATCAGTGTGTTGTCTTTCTGCTTCATCTTGCTGCCTTCCAGCATACTGACTTGTAGGTAGAAGTCCTCGACGGTTTTCGTTTCGGCGAATAGCCGAGGGCCGATGGAGTCCTCCACCATATTGATCTCGATGAAGTTATCAAACAGTTTATGTCCCACATGTCGGATGATATAGGTTTTTCCGACCTGACGCGCACCGTCTATCAGAAGGATTTTCTTTGAATCGCTTTGCAGATGGTCTTCAATAAGAGATTCGATTTTCCGAAACAGCATCGTCGCCCCTCCTCGTAATGACTTTTCAAGTTGATTATACACCGCAAGGAACAACTTTTCAATATAATTTTGTCGAAGCTGTCGTCACTTTTCAAAATTGCAGATGATAGGAATCTAAGGACAAGTTTTGTCCTCACATTTCTACCATCAAAAAGGCGGGAGCCGTCCAGTGGTTGGAAGAATATCGCATTCCCGTGGTATGGCTCGGCTCCCGCCGTATTTGTGTTCTTACTTTCTAATGATCCTATTCGACACTACTCCCCGGATCGTGGGCGGCTAAACTGACCAGTGGCTGGCACCACCCTCCGGGAATCTCACCCCTCCGAGGATCTCTCCGAGCTGCCCCCATTGCTTGAGTCTGTGGCTGGACAGTGAGTACAGGTCAACGGTATCATCGCGAGACAGCTTGCCAAAGCTGCTTTGGGCTGGGTGGGTACCGCTCGGTCACCTTAGTAGGCCGTCTTTTATGCAGAGTTCTCCGCACAGGTGGGTCTTGGCGCACCCGCCGCATCGCTGCTCCCCTTCGTCGGGGGCCCGCTGACTGACGTTATCAGTCGCCGGATATTCAGTTTTCAACGTTCACAAGAAGAGATTTTTCTTCTCGCATGTATACGGGAGAAAACAGGTATCTTAACAACCCTCCTCGTCCAAATTATTTTTGATTTTTTTCAAAATGCGCTTCTTCCGCTCATGGATGGCCTGCTGAGACATCCCCAGCCTCTGAGCGCATTCCCTTTCGGTGTGGTTCTTGAAGTAAAGTTCATAGATCAGCTCGTAGTCTTTCGGAGGAAGCAGCTCCAGAACATTATGCAAGGACTGGAATACCATCTCCTCAATGGCTTGATTTTCGGGCGTATTGTCATAATCTATAAACTCGTGGAACCGCTCGTATCCATCATTTTCTCCGCCAATCAGCGAACTCATCTGCGTCTCATGCTTAAAAAAGCGTTCCGTGCTATCTTCGATATTCCATTTCGTTCGCCTGTAAGTCTGAAATACTTCCTTGGTTACTTGGATGAGTTCGTATTGGCCGGTCATGGTATTGTAAACATTGAGAACATAAACTTTTTCGGACATGATTTTGATCTCCTTTTGATTTTTTGAATTTTGAAAAGTTCAAAAAATTGGAGATCAAGGATATTGAGCGATATAGGGTTCCCAAAGACTAGTCAGCATTGTTACCTCCGTCAGGGGGCAACAGCACAAAAAAGCCGGGCATCAAGAAGATAGGTACACTTTGCAGTGACCTTTTCTTCTCAATGCCCGGCAATTTGGTGTCTCATAGACTTCCTAATCTAAGGACCCGTGGCTCGGTGCAATCAGCTTTTTATTCTGTTGTCGTTTATTTTTATGTGTAAGTATGGCAGGATGCTCGGTAGTAGGTAGCTCTCCTGCGGATTGGGGTACGATAACTCAGGTCTATCTCAACAATCTTTCGACAGTTGGGACACTTCAACTCAATGATGCCCGAAGTGGGAGTCACTTTATCAAAAATGCGCCAGTTGCATTTCGGGCAACGCTTTACAACTTTGATTTCATACGAGTTAGGCTTCATAGTATACGGTCCTCCTCATCCATGTCGACTCGAACCAAACTATAGGGGTCGGAAAGGTCATTCCTTTTCAGAAGTCTAAGCTGCGTCATTCGAATGGACAACGCTGTTTTAGATGCACCCATAAATGATGCCATCGCTTCGAACTTCTTGTAATCGGCAGGGGCAAATACTCGGTTTAGAAGGCGCATCTGGGTTCCAAGACCGAATCTCTCCATGCTTCGAACTACACATTCGGCTGGAAGTAAAATCATGGCAGCCAATGTTTCAACTTGCCATTCCTCCCAATCTCCATTTCCTCTGTTGCTTCTGTAACAACAGTGAACGGAACGCCCGCTTGCTTGGGCTCCGTAGTCGTGTGGAAACAGCATTTTCAGAATATGGTGACAGCTCTCGTGGGAAACGGTATAGTTCCTTCGGCCTATATTGGCACCCTCTTTCATAAGATCACTTTCAATCAAAATGGTTTTTCCATCAAGCATATAATACTGTTCTTCCGTGGAGCTTGGATCTTCTGGGAATACCTCGACGCCTATATCGCAAGAAGATGTCAGGCCGATTTTTTCGCCGTTCAGAGATAACCGGGCATAATCGATACGAAGGCCCAGAAGCTCTTGACAGAGATAGTCGATATCTACTCGTTCCAGCGCTTGACCAGATATAGCCGGTAGTCTTTTATATGCTGCGATGACTCTCCCGCCGATAGTTTCGAGGTCATTGCGTGATAGATATTTCAATGGCATATCTCCTATACATGGAGGTTCTTTGCTTCAACAAACCACTGATCTTCGTCTTCGAAGAGATAGGTCTGTCTTCCTCCAATCATAATCGTATAACGGATACCTGTTCCACCAACTTTTGTTGCTGCGGCTCTCTGTCTGCTACAGACACGGTCGATGGAGTATTCCTTCCCATCTTCAAAGGTCAGAGAGACAGGCGTCTTGGTTCGGTCTGTGGCTACGATAACTAATACCTTCACCACAGCTTTATGAAATTGCATTTTCATCTCAAACGGTTTCTCCCTTCCGTCGACAGTCGTTACTGATACATAAGTCCGGGCATGGTCACCGACTGCCTGCCGTCATCGGGGATCTTTAAGTCGCCCATAAGAATGGCATAGGAAATGGCGCGTTTGCCAAATCTCCTTCGGATGTCCTCGACAGCGTCCTCCAGAAGAATACGGCGATCCCGTTTCTGATGATCCACGAACATAGAGAGTTGCTCTGCATCTTTCTGCGATACTAAATCAATACCGCGAATCGTGACAGCTCGAATTGGTTTATCCCACCGATACCGCTCCATAAGAAGATGAAAGCCCGCTCCGGCGATTTCGTTGGGGAGCTGCGTTCTGAATGGGAGCTTACACTGGTACTGTGAGCCATACAGGTCATTTGTCCGGATGGAGACTTGAACACCACACGCCATCAACTCGTGGACGCGGAGCCAATGCCCAACATCCTGACTTAATTCCAGCATAACACGAAACACATCTTCCGGTGTTTGCAGGTCAGCAGTACAGGTGATGCCGTGCCCGATGGACTTGACGGGGCTGACAAAGTCCTTGTGCATAACACGAGAGATATCCGTTCCGTTTGCATACGTCCAGAGCTTAAGACCATTGATCCCCAGCATATGCTGCAGTGTATCCGGAGAAGTCTTTGCCAAATCACCGATGGTGTGGATTCCGTATTGAGTCAGCTTATTTTCTGTGGCTTTGCCCACATAGAGTAGCTCTGCAGCATCAAGAGGCCAGATTTTTTCTTTGAAGTTGTCCCGTTTGATTTCGGTGATCGCATCCGGCTTTCGCATGTCTGACCCGAGTTTTGCGAAAATCTTGTTGAATGACACACCGATGCTGACCGTCAGGCCAAGCTCCTCTTTTGTTGTCTGCCGGATTGCCTCGGCGATCTCCATGCCCGTTCCGCAGACACCAGAACCGGTCACATCAAGCCAGCATTCATCCATGCCATATGGCTCAACGAGATCCGTATATCGGTGGTAAATTTGACGGGCCAGCTTAGAATACTTGAGGTACTGATCGTACTGGGGCGGCACAACGATCAGTCCTGGGCAAAGCTGCCGAGCTTCCCAATTCACCATGCCCGTTTTCACTCCGGCTTTCTTGGCTAAGTCTGACTTGGCTAAGACGATACCATGACGTTCTTCGGTTGATCCGCACACCGCGACAGGCTTCCCCTTGAGCTCTGGGTCAAGCATCATTTCAACGGATGCGTAGAAGGAGTTCATGTCGCTGTGTAGGATGACACGCTCATTATCCATGCGTTTTCACCTCTTATCTTGCTCGTGTGTCTCTATAATAAGCGGATTATTTATCTATGTCAATGTCGCATTTGTAGAGTAATAGTCATTTTTCTATTGACAGCGAGTCTTTTCCACTATATACTGAAGCCATAAACAGAAAAGGCGGTTGCTATTATGAGTAAGAGCAAAGCTAAAATTCTTTCTCTCCCGATAACGAATCACGCAAACTATAATGCAGAGACAGAGCGTCAAGAAAATGTTATTGGGGCCCGCATTGATGAAGCACGCCGCAAGGCTGGCCTCAGCCTCGCCGATTTCAGCGCACTTTTGCGGCAGTATGGGGTAACGATGTCCCCCAGCGGCATCAATAAGTGGGCAAAGGGCAGTGCTTTACCAAACGCCTATCAGCTGGTGGCTGTCTGTCATGCGCTTGATCTGGATGTGGATGTTTCTTATTTTTGCAGCAGTCATACACCGGCACTCAATGATGCAGGCTTGGCAAAAGTCAGGGAGTACAAGGATGACCTGATTGCGTCGGGGAAGTATAAGCCGCAGCCAAAGGTGGTCAGCATTCTCAAGTACATAGAGATGCCTGTGAGTAATCTTGCGGTATCCGCTGGTACCGGTGAATTCCTCGATGAGGGCAACTTTGAGATGGTCAGCTTCCCTGAGAAGTCAGTTCCAAAGGGTGCTGATTTTGGTGTACGGGTTTCCGGCGATAGTATGGAGCCTGTTTATCATGACGGTCAGATTGTATGGGTCGAGGAGTGCGAGACCTTGGCCATTGGAGAGGTCGGCATCTTTGTCTATGATGGCGATGGCTACTTGAAGGTATACAGTGAGCAGGAGCCAAGTGAACAACAAAAGGATGCATTCACCGATAGCTATGGTTGCCTGCACATGCAGCCTGTGATGCTGTCCTATAATCAAGCATACGAGCCAAAGGCAATCATGCCCGACTCGAGATTTCAAGTCGTAGGTCGAGTTCTTTGAGTACAGAATATTGGACTACATTCCCTTTAGAATTAATGGCGGGATAGGATGTAGAAAGGCGGGGATTATATGGATACGATAGCAAGAGTGATGGAGTTGGCTGACGAGCGTAACCTCTCACTTTTCAAGCTATCTCAGCTGTGTGACGTATCATATTCAACCTTGAAGAATGCTGAGATGCGCGGAAGTCAGTTGGGGGTTCCCACGATTGAGCGTATCTGCGTTGCGCTGGGAGTCACATTGAGCGATTTCTTTGCGGATTGATCTTCAGAACACCAACTTTTTTATGAAAGTAATCGTCAAATGCGTGCAAAAATGGACCGCACTCGTAGAGTCGGTCCATTTCAAATCAGGAGTTCTGCTGTAAAGAGCGGCAATCTGGAGGCGCATTGGCTGGCAGCTTGTCTGACCAGCTGTCGTCCCTGGTGTAAATTCTGGAGCGTGAGCACCACCTGCACGGAGGTTCACCCCCGGCATCACGGTAAAATAGTTCCACACTAACGGACAGGAGCGCCAATAGCCCTTATACTGATGACAGCACGTAAAATGCGTGATTAAAGTCATAAGGAGGGCTACCTATGGTAGACTACTTGGAAATCCTGCGGTTGAACAGCGATCCCAAGAACAGCCAGCGTTGCATTGCGTCAATCGTACATTGCTCCAGACACACGATTCGTGCTGTTTTGGAGGCAACGAAAAAAGCAGGTCTAAGCTGGCCGTTGGATGATGCTGTTACCAACGAAATGCTGAAACGGATTCTTTCCCCAGAAAGGGCTACAGCGGAGGCCCTGCTCACCCAGCCTGACTACCACTACATCCACAAGGAATTAGCACGACCAGGCGTAAATCTGACGCTGTTGTGGACGGAATATTGCAGGTGCTGCGAAAGCAACGGCACCACACTGTACATATACACACAATTCTGCGAAAAGTACCGGCAGTGGTCGCAGTATTTCAGTCAGAGCAGATTCAGGGTGACGCCGCTGCGTTGGAGTTCCTTGTGGACATAGGAGTAGTCTGGCATTTTACAGACGAGCTTCGAGGCACTAGCCGGGAGCAGGCGCTCGGAGAGCTGCTTGTCCGACATTCCCTCCGGTAGCGGCCATTGCGAGCTGCAGTTCACTGCACGCTGTAGCGTTGTTGCCACAGTGTTCCGAGTGCACTGACAGCTTGACGCAATCTCGGTCTTGTTGAGTCCCAGACCGTAGAGCCTGAGAATCTCACGGTAATTGCTCATGCTGGTGACCTCCTTGCAGATATTTATGCCGAAGAAAAAGGCGCATATCTACATTTTGCCGTGCTGCTCAACGACGGCGGCAAGGGTGCTCAATTCCACCGGAATGAATGCTCAATTTAAGCGGTCGATGTGCGCAATATGGGGCAGATTATTCAACTGAATTACACCTTAATCATCATCTTCTTCATCGCTGAATCCTATCAGGCTAACTTGTTCTCCACCAGACAATGTCTCAATTAGGGCATAAATCACTGGATTTACACGAGAATATGCCTCAGGTGCGGTTATTCCGAGACGGCTGTTAAAGGAATACTTAAGTCGCCCATCCTCTCCCATTTTGCGTATGTCTGAGTCAATCTTCTTTAACTGTTTTACAAGCAGTTTGGTGCGTTGCTCATTACAGTCAAGAATCGAGGGATCCTCGGCCTTCAAGCGGCAAATGCAGAGAAGCAGTTCAAGAACATCTCTAATCTTGCGGGGATTATATTTGTCCTGCGGATTTCTCTCAGATAAACAGTCCCTGTCATACAAGGTGGCTATAATATTTTCGATGATCCCTTCGACTTCATCCCTACCATTAGGACCATGAAACAAATCGAATATCCATGTCTCTGTTTGGAAACAAACACCACTGATTGCTCGCAGGTCATAGATTGTACTTCGTGGTTTTCGGGGTTGCAACTGTTCCAAAGATGCTCTGAAGTAGTTCCAAATCTCGTGAGGATCTTTGGCGCTACGAACATATTTTGTTATAGGTGCCCAATGCTGAATCTTAGGATATTTCTTTTGCTTATAGAACGACAGAATATTCTCAATTGTGTTATAGATTTTTTCGCTTTTCTCATCCTTGTCTTTGAGGGCGAAAAATACTCCGAAGTTGCTGGCAATATCAGCCATGTTGTTAATCAGCACTTTATTCTCGTCCTGACCAGTCTGTTCGTCTTCACCTAGATCATGATTTGCGGGTAGATCTCCGCATAGAATCCCTCCAATAGCAGAAAACACGCCTGTGCCAAAAAGCTTTGAAATGTAAGGAAGTGTTTCATTGAGAGACTCTCGCTTAAAGAAGTTTTGAATAGAAAAATAGGGCATACCGCCTTTGTTTAATTCAAACAAGTACTTTGAATAGTATCTGGCCGAGTTCTTCGGTATGGCATATACCGATCCATATTTAAGACGTGCAGGTCTAACCGGATTCACAATTTTCTCGTGAACTCGAAGAAACGCTTCGTATACTTCTTTGATATCTTCTTCGCGGATAATTCGACGCTCGAGTGTAACCTCCGAGAAGGATGGTACAGGGTTTGGCAACACAAGAGCCTCGGTATCAAGCCAAAAGCTGTAGATGGTTTGGTCCAGTTCCCTTGAATATGCAACAAGTTGATACGAGTCAATATCACCATATTGATAATGTACGCTGAGCTCTACTTGCACGGGTTTTTTTAGCGGTTTTTCAAGAACAAAACGTGCTAGTTTCTCTTTTGCATGACGTCCAAAGACTTCACGCACCAACGGTAGATCATAGTATTTTGCCCCGTTTGCAGGGAAGGTAACCGTACCATCAATTACAGGGATTCGAACTTTTTCATCGAGAACAAAGGTGTTGATGTTTTGGCGTCTATCTTCGTCACCAATCAGCTGAATTTGATCAAAACATCCATCACGGTTTACTTCAAGCTTGAGATCAGGTAGGTATTCCTGCCAAAGAGTTTTTCTCTGATCTGCCCGTTCGCAAATTGCTCTGCACCCAACTTCCAGCTGTGATATATTATAGAGACTTCCGCTTGAATCATTGAATAATGCACACATGGCATACACTGTCATGCCTGTATCATCTTGAATCTGACCCATATCACTGTAGATTCTCTCGGCTATCTCATCCACAATCTCCTTATCCGCATAGAGAGGGATTACTACACCATCGTTGTCCAACAAAAGATACCCTGATTGCTCAAACAGTAAGTGCTGTAGACGCTTAGTGTTGACCAAATTTGATACTGCGTCCTTACTTAATTGCAATCCGTACTTCTCTTGATACTGATGTAAGTATTCGATTGATAACTCCCGGGTTGACGGATGCTTGCCAGGTAACTTCTCCCGTCCCATGCGGATGAATATGCGGTCGCCATTCTCATCCATTACATTACAAAGCTTAATTGCGAAAAAATCTTCCCCATCATAGTCCAAGCATAAGAACTCGTCTGGTAGTGGCCAACCTTCTGCTTGTAACGTATAAGCTAGTGCAATACTCCTTGGAACCTGAAATAGAGGCGTGCCGCTGTAATTCAATTGCGCTCGAAAGACCTGGTCGAAATCATCGACGATGTCAGGCATTAAGCACATGAAACGGCAACCAGTAGCCGGCAAGGCGGGACCTATTACTTCTTCAAGACTTCTACGCAAGATGCTGTGCCGCAAATGTCGTGTTTCTTCGCGATCATCATGGAAGAGTTCATAGCAGTCAACTAGCATTTGCGTATAAACCCCGTGAGGATTGCAAAGGCTTGGCTCCTTATCATCCATGCAACAGAATACTGGCATTTGTGTGCTGGTGCCTAATCCTGAAAAGTCAGACACCCTGCAGTTGACGACATCAAATAGAAATGGCTGTGCTTCATCACAGATCTGGGCAAGTGCTTGATTAGGAGACTCTCTTTTTCGAAGAGTATCTGCGCAATTGTCTGCAGCCTGTTTACACTGCTGTATTAACAAGCTTCTACAGTCATTGGAAAACTCATAGTTTAATGTTGGAAGCTCTGGAGATAAATCGCCTTGATCCGATGTGTTGTTGTCAGTGACCTCACCATCGTTAATCGGAGTGCCTTCGTTAGCAACGACCATATCCTTATAACTCGGTGTTTCTTCTTCAGTTGTAGCAGGAGAGGTGTGTTCTTCTGCTACAGTCTGAAAAGAGGATGGCACATCATTCGCTACAGAGGGTTCCTCGATATTGGGAGTAACTGACATAGAATCTTGTGCTTCGAATTCTTCGCTTTGACACTTATAAACATCGCATGGCAGAGAAGAAGCGTCCTTGGACGAGTTGTTTTGAAGGTGTCGTTCTTTTGCTGTACCCACTCCCAAAAGCTTACTAACCGACTGGAGTGCTGCTCCAATCCCTTTGGGGAGATCGTTATTTTTATGGCCCATGTTTTCACCTCTTTGGCAGCATTGATAGGAATTCAATCCACGAGATCGTATAGGATATCAAATAGATCGCAGGATATGAGAGCTTCGTTGTTTAATACATCTACCAATTCAATTCTGCCTTCAGAGTGGCATAAGACCATAGGCATAGACGGTTGTGCTACTTGGTACAACGACACATTCATATCAGTGCCACTAGGGCCAGAGTTATCTCCAAACCACAAGCAACCTTTTTCATCGTGAAGCGCACCTTTATAGTCGTAAATCACAGTATCGTAGTCATGGAGGATGGTTGAGAGAATAATCCAGAATGCAACCTGCAGGTACCTATTACCTAGGTTCTGCCAATCACTCCGCAACTTTTCTTCCACGGCTGATATTTGCCCCACTGCATCCCAGACCATTTTATAGTACTTGTCGCACATTAGTTTATTGTTTTGGTAGGCTTGTTTGATCGCTGGGACATCACACAAGTCGCCATGGCGAATTCTTGATTGAAGGGACACTAAATCGTAAAGTTCTTTGACATCTTCACCGCATTCGTCAGCACAGGAACAAGTGCTACATTTTGAGTCAAGAATCCTTTCTTGTATGACATCGTGTAGAATACCATAGAGATAGAGGGTTTCGCGGTTTTCCTTCGTGTCTGGTGAAAAGTGTGTAACTTTAGTAAACACTTTGTTTTGCGGCGCAATTTTTTCTGGGATTGACCGGCCGGGTTTTTTTGCCATCCAACGCATTGTTGTGGATGTTGTTTGCTTCATCTTAGAAACATGCACTTTCTCGGATTTTTTTAAGATATGCGTGCTAGGGTTTGACACAATATGTTTTATTGCAGGCACACTAAAACGAGCGATGCGCACAAAATCGTCCATATAAAGCTGGTGCTTACAGTCATTGATGTTTTGGATGGTATCATACAGCTTTTCTAGGAAATCAGTAAATAGCATCTCGCTATATTTACCAGTCGTACGGATCACATCATCTGCCATGGTCAGGTTGAGCAAATCACTCAACCTGACCATGGCCTCAAAGCGACTCTGCTGTTCGTCAGAGAGGTTCTTAGTTCTGTTATGCATTAACCATTCGGTTTTCGGATATGGCACGCTCATAATTACAACTCCATGAACTCGGCACTATTCCATTGGAAAATCTCACTGGTCATGCTGCAGGCCTTATCAAAGTCAGTGCTTAGCTCCGAAGCTCCTTCATTCAGATACTGTTTAATCTTCTCAAGATGTCTTTCATTATATCCGTTTACTTCCAAACCACGCAACTTGGGCATCATCTTAAAGGCCAAGGCATCACAGAATGCTTGCTGTACAGCGTCGGTCATATCGCCCTGGCATTTTCCTGCTGCAATTACAAGAGGATAGTTCAGAATATAGTTCTGAATGCTTTGCCAAACGCGATGTCCGAGATTACGTCCCATTTCCGACATTTCGATATTGATTTGTTCAATCATCTTTTTACGATCATTGATCAAATCAATGATACGATCATCCTCACTATGCAATGCACTTTGTTTCCATAACTCCCAGCGGGCGTGGCTCAAGGTCAGCTGAGGCTTTTCGAGTTTGTTGGTGTTACGGCCATAAAGCTCTTTAGGGCAAGGGAATGTAATCAACATACTGCGGTCAATAACCTTGTCAGAAAGGCCCTTTGTAGTTTCGTCTTCATTCATCGTTCCAGTCCAGAGAACATTTCTGCCAATGTTCAGCATTTCAGGACGTTCGCCGGCACCAAGGGCTATTTCATAACTAGGATCTCTATCGGTATTTCTCGACTCTTCAAATTTACTCAAGAGATCTGCAAAGTACTGCTCCGGATGAGCCAGGTTCATTTCATCAAGGAGCACCATCAGCATACTATCGCTCCAAGGAGTCTTCTTATTGCGCTGCATCTGATAGAGCGCACGGATTAGTTCGGTTGCCTCAAACTTATTTTCAATGGAGTTATAGTATCCGAACAACGACGCAGGGCTATCCCAATCAGGTTTAACAGGAACAGACAAAAACTGCATGCCGCCATGAATTGCATATTGTTTAGGTAGCTCGGATTTGCCGGTGCCACTAACGCCCGAAAGGACAACAAGAGGAGACCACTCGCCAATCTTCAAGGATGTATGGTATGCCATCAACTGACGCTCATTAAAGTGAATTCCACTCTTCTTGGACTGAACCCGAATGTGCTCAAGCCATTTGTGTTCTTCAGCCAGATCATCTGGATCTTTGTCAGCCTGCACATCATTGAGCATAAGAGGCGGGACCTGAATGGGACGAAGCATATCCTCGCGGCTGATAGCCTTACGCTGATTCAATTCTTCTGTCAATTCCTCGATGGTCTGCTTCAGGTAAGAAACGTTTTGCTTTTCAGTATCTCGTTCCATTGCGGCCCCGGTATTTAGCGCAGCCTGATGTTTTGCAGCATCTAATTCAACCTGAAGACTATCAATCATGGACTGTAAGTCAAGGATCCTCGTTTTCTGCGCTACTATTTCCTGGATATTTTCCCTGGTGATACCGTTTTCCCTAAACTCTCTCAAATCCTCATTGAGCTTTTCGCACTCAGCCTTAAGATGTTCTGCTTCCTCGATGAGGGCTTGACCTCCCTTTTTAGCTTTGAGTTCGTTCGCCCTAAGTGTTACATCGTTTAGTTTGCCTTGAAGTTCATTGTTCGCTTTTACAAGTTCGTTCGCAATCCGGCGTTTCTGCTCCAATTCGTTTTTGATGTCAGAATAACGAGCAAGAATTCCTTCCTCGATCCGATCATCGAACAGCCGCTTAGCTTCTTCCAATTGATGTGCCTTATACCGAAGTTGCTCTTCCTGATCATCTAATGTGGCTTTTTTCTCTGCAAGGGAAATTTCCAACTTGTCAAGAGCATCCCTTTTTACAGCGACTAACAACTCGGTCCTTTTCTCGACTTCCAGAGGGATTGACGCTTCATGTTCCGACAGTCGGATCTCTCTTTGATCAAGAGCCTGACTACGCAGTTGCAGATCATCTTTCGCTTTCTGGAGCAGGGAAGACGCAGCGGAGACGATCTCCTCGGATTTTTTATGTGCTGCGTCCATGATTTGCTGTTCATATTGTTCGGCACTAAAATGCACACGCTTTTCATACTCATCCGCCCGGGACACAATAGCTTCAGCACGAATATTTGCAGTTTGCTCCTTGCTATCTATAATAGCCTTTTCTTCTGCTTTTGCTGCATCAATGATATCTTTGGCATCATCTGCTGCCTGCATCTTGGCGTTGGATACAATAGATTCTGCATCTAACATAGCAGTATCTTTCAACGATTTCGCTTCATTTTGGGCTTTTTCCAGAAGCCCCTTTGCGATATTTTCAGCCTGTGTAATTTGCCGGGCTGCACTGTCGGTTGCCTCGCTACATAGCTTCTCTGCCTCAGCCTGGGCATCAGATACTACTCTTGCCGCTTCTTTGCTGGCTTCAGAAAGAGTTTGATCTCGTTGATCGATGATGCCTTGTGCTTCTTCGTTTAAGAGCAGAGTCTCTTTCTTGGCTCCATAAGCCTTATCAAGTTCCTGTAGTTCAGCTTTTTTTGCATTGATTTCCAGGAGAATGCGTTCCCTTTCTTGTTCGGCCTCCGTGAGAATTTCCTCCTTTTTTGCAAGAATCTCACGAGCCTCGTCAAGTGTAAGAGTTTCCTCTTCAGTAAGGGGTGGCTTATTTGCGGCCGCCTGCTCTTTTGCGCGCTGGATAACCTCATCTCTGTTGTTTGCATGAGGCATCCTAGCTTTGTTTTTTCTGCTATTTTTGCCCATTATTCTCCGCCTTTCAAGACCTCATAGAAGGTATTACAAATTTCAAGGAATTCAGTGTGAAATGCCTGATACCCGTCAGGAGACATAGAAAAGTCGGTTGATTCACTGTGCCCGCGAGAAACACACACTGTATCAACAATCTTTGGAAGATTCGGCACCTGTAGCAACAACTTTCTTAAAAAGGCTGGTTTTTCCTTATGTAAAACAACAATGGTTAAGTATAACTTACACTTTAGTGTCAGCTTAAACGGGCTGTTGACAAGAGAACGAATCTTGGCTGTGTCAGGTTTGTCATTTGACTCATAATCACAAGAGTAATTATCAAAAAGCTCATGTATCTTTGTGTCATCGATAAACCTATTGCCTTCAAACCAATCTGCTGCTAATCGGAGTTGAGACCGAACTGTAAATTCCCGGATCAAAAGATCGAATAGGATGCTCAACAGATTGCTGCACTCAGAAATGTACTCTGGATCTTTGTAATGGAATCGATAGCATGCGTTCTTTGCAGTCTCGTATACTGTGACTTCTCGTTCATCGGAAAGTGCACTGTAATTTTTGAGTTCTTCAGTTGCCTTAATTAATGCATTTTGACGATTATTGATGTCCGCTTCGTTGCGATTAAGCTCGCTAAAAGAGGCGCGTGGAACCAAGAGAACATCAATCATTGATTCCGCCAGAACAAGCATTTCATTGATATCCCGACGTTTCATTACGAAGGCATCTACCTCTTGGATGGCGTTACCATGCTTTGCGGCATTTCTTTTCTGAAGGAATAGCTTTACTGTCCTTAAAAGCCTAGGGCACTTCATAATGGCCATACGGAATGGATGGTTTTCAAATGCTGCAGCTTGAATAAAATGAGCTACGACAAGTTCAGGGAGGGACTCTGGAAACTTTCCGCCAGTAAATGATGCACTTAAAATAGCATTAAGGGTTTTGATCTTCACCTTACCCTCAGGGCTTTGGAAAAAGTCAACTGTCATATCTGTGTCATCAAGACCGATTTGTTCAGCAATGCCCGCAAAGTAGGATGCGTCATTACTACGGTGCCCTTTGAGGGGCGCTGCGAGCACTTCCATTTGTTTTACTTTTTCATGCGGATAGTTTTTCACTACGCTGATGGCAAAGATTTTCTCCAAGAGAGTATAGAAAGCGACAACAAAATCCCTTCCCATCTTATTTAAGTTACTCAGATTAGCAATTTTCTCGGAATCCAATGCATTGATATAGCTCTTGTGGATAGCTTCAACTTCTGCCGTTCTGCTCAAAACATCAGGATACTGGTTAATCCCCGGAAAGTTGATCAACACTCGCTTTTTGCTCTCATCTGCGGCTTCAATAAATGTTTCAGTTTTATCCAAAAGCGATTTTCGTGCCTTATCCATCTCTTGTACACAAGCGCTGAGTTCGGTATTGAGATCAGGGAATACTTTGATTCCGGTTTTGATGCTCTCCAATAGATGATCCATGGTTCCTTTACCCATTGGACTCATTACATGAATCTTTGAAAGGTCTACCATTGAAATGAAACACGGACAAATGAGGCCTACGGTTTCAGAAACCCCCGTATACTCTAGCTTGCTTTTTGGATCACGCAAATACCGGTTTATTATCCTAGCGTTGTATAAGTTTTTTGGGTCATTGGGAATATCCTTACTATTAAGATTGTAGTTCAATACATTGCATCTATAGCGCCGACTATCGCTTATGGACAGTGTAAATGAAAAGATACCTAATTCTCTGCTCAGGTCAATATATGCAGGCTTTGTTTCCTCAAAGTATGTGTTTTGGTCATATTCTTCTTTGGGAATCAAATCTGGAAAGCATCTCTTCATAATCGGATCGTACAAGGCATAATAGAATTCCTGTATTAGCCCATCGTTTTCCTCGTTGCTTTCCGCATCCAATGTGTTAATGTATCGCTTCAGGATTGCCTTAACAAGGGACCTTTCAAGTTTTGTTCGCTCAGCAATGATATCTAGTGTTTTTCCATATTCAAACCCGTTGCGCTTGTAGTACTTGGCTAAATCTACTACTGTTCTCGTGATAATATTATCTGGAACATTCGATTTTGTGAGACATACTTGGTATGCAATGGCCGGAATCATGATATACTCTTTGTTTTGAGCTTTAAGACCTCTTTCAGGAAGAAGCGGCGTGTTATTCTTCTGCTGGATAAGAAAAGTTCTTATCTTCGAATACTCTTGCATCACTTACCTCCTTGCTGATACACATATCGTAGAATTCTTTTAATGCAGGGATTGCATCTGCTGCATATTTGCCGCGCATCATCCGACTATCACCGGCTACAATCACGCAGCGTTTAGCTCTGCTCAATGCAACGCACAATCTGTGTTCATCTGTTGTAAATCCAAAGCGTTTTTTCGAATGGGTATAGTCTGTATTGCTTCGAACCATTGAAAGAATGACTACGTCGTATTCCATGCCCTGGAATGCATCGACACTTCCAATTTCAATCAGAATAGATCCATTTCCTAAAATGGGATCTTGACTGACTAAATCAGATAGGATTTCCTTTTGCCCATTGTAGAATGTCATGATTCCATATTTGTACTTCTTACTTTCTTCGCCAGAATCTTCGATGATTTTACTCAGCATATTAACAATGCGCTCTGCTTCGGCAATTCTGCAATAACTGCCATTTCTGTTCTTGATTTCTCTGGCACCAATTCCTCCAGGAACATCCAGCCATGCTAAATGCAATCCTCTGATATACTTCAAATTGGTATCAAAATAAGCGGGGTCATTACCCAACGGCGAGGTTAATTCCCCATCGTAGAATTGTCTTGACACTAGGTCTCCAAGTGTTTTGGGCATACGATACTGTGCATCCAGACGGATAAAACGAGGAATTCCGTCATTGGATTCAAGCCTTTTAACCTGTTTAATAAGATGTAAAAACATTGACTCGTCTTTGATAATAGATTGCTTGTCTGCCTCAGCCACATCATCAATGCAATCAAATACTTTGTCGCTAACAAATTGTGGCAGTTGTTTATGGTCGCCAACTAGAATCATACGATCTCTCGCACAACTCAATGGAATCAGTAAATCAGGAGGGCAGCTCCGAGCAGCTTCGTCGATTAGAACATTCTCAAAATCCATGCGGTCGGGATCTTTTCGCGCGGTCACATCTTGAGAAACTGCTTTTTGGTGTGTTGCAGAAATTACAGTTAAAAAATCTGTGATAGAGTCTTTAATCGTATCTTCATCGGCAAAAGCGCGGAGATAGTCAGCCATTATACGATCTTCATCACTGCGTTCAGCAGATTCTATCGAGCGGATAGTAGACTGTATCAAGGAAATCACATCGCGATTTAGCTTGTCATTGGGGAGAAATCCATTTTGGTTGCGGAGCTTAGCAAGAAGACCATGCTTGAGAATTCTGACTTTTCGGAAATCGATTGTTTCTGCTTCACTGGTGCGCTTGAGCGCAACTGCAAGTTCGCGTATTTCATTTGGTTGGCTTTCTCTCGAAAAATGCCGAATTGCCTTATTCATCAGAGCAGGCCCATCATCTTCCATCGAGATAAGAGAAGTGGGAATATTGTTTGCTATTCCCCGATCATATTTCAAACCGGAAATTGCAAGCTCATCCCCAGAGAGTTCTCTGTCAATGGTTGCCAGGAGTTTTGTTGCTTTTTCCATAAAATAGTCTCCACGCCATATTGCGCGGTCACAGCAAAACGCGGAGACCATACTCATATAAGCTGTTAAGAGGCTCTTACACATTTCGCGATTAGCGGTTTGCTGGTCAAAACCTACGGTCAAAAGACGGAGTTTTGCAACAAGCTCATCAATGTCAGCAAACGCCTTGGCTTTTTCCTCAGATGCTTCTAATGCCTCGCTTTTCTTGCGGATCCATTCGGTTACAGCGCGATCATCATCCGTTGTGTCCTCGTTGTCCTCATCAAAGCCAAAGTTGTTGTTCCCTTTAAATGTGATGACCGGAAGGCCGTAAATCTCAAGTTTTTCCGCCAAGTGGGCGGTGGCATCCTTTTGGTAGGCCGTAAGCAAATTTTTCCCGAAAAACAGATCAGGATCCTTTTCCTTTTCGCTTAAGGCGGTCATGATTGCATTGATTACTGTGGTTTTGCCAGTGCCTGGAGGGCCTTGAATGATGGCAAAATCCGGGGTATTCAATGCAAGTGAAATTGCATTTTTCTGTGCTTCCGTGGGCATTCTGCCTTTAAAGCAACTATCTAATACGCTTTCGCTTAGAGGTGTTAGTTTTCGCTTTTCCTGCTTGTGACCAATATCCTGACCGGAAATAAGCATTGCAAGCTGGGGTTTTGCAGATTTTCCTTCAAATATTCGTCTAAAGGCCTTTTCACGTCGTTCGTACTGGGTCTCCGCAGCGCGGATGCTAGGCCTTATTTCACCGCTTATGGAAGTATCGTAGGCCTGCTCGGATGACCTGAAACGTATATAGGCTTCATTTATTTCCTTGTTTATGGAAAGCAGTTTTGCTGTTAACGGGGAGCGTTCGCCCCCATAAGATGACTGCCTAGAGATTGTGATGACACGATCGGCGCCTAAATCATTGAGTTGAGTTTGAAAATTATCAATATATTCAGGATTTGTAATTCTAACTGTGAGGTCACATCCGTCAACAGCATTGTCAACAAGAGTGTACTCCAGGATTCCAGCCTTATCAGCGGTGGAGCGCACAAAATCGTATTCAACGGTCGTGTATTTTCGCCATAAGGAAAGGTACTTTTCGAGGTTCTTATCTAGGAACGCTTTAACTGCAACATCCGCTTGATGTGCGCTTGTTGCATCACAAAGGTTGAGTGCACACTGCCATAACTCTAATGAATAGGAGTCACGGCGGAAGGGAGCTTCTCCTTTTGTAATAGCGAAAACTTTATCTGAAGCGATAGATTCATCACTAACGCCACAGTCTCTTTTGGTTGTTTCCACCGCATTCAAAATTCGTGAGCCATTGACAAATGATAAGACCTTTTCATTGGAATTAAGATGCTTTGCCACAACCACATAAGATTTATCCGTCAAGGTGACCATGTATTCTGCCTCGATGTGTACTCTTGCGGAAGCATAATCCTTATATCCCAGCACTTTGGGGTTAATTGCTGAGTCTGTGATTGCAATATCTAGCTTTCTATCTAACTTGCGGAGAAAAAAGCCAGTTACAACATTTATAGTCATTCGTCTATCTTTGATTGCTGAAACAGTTGCAAAATACGGAGAATCTTGAATGGCAACCCATGTCTCTGCATAACTACGCGTTGCAAATTTGCCGGTACTGTTGACGAGACCGGAAAGGGGACCTATGTACACATTATCACTGTCATTCTGTTTCTTGATTCTTACAAAATCGCCAATTTCAAATTGTCTGATATCATCACAGATTAACTCAGTGACAATCGAATTAAATAGGCATTGCAAATCAGAAAACTGCATACTATTCGTCCTTTGTCATTTCAAATTCAAATACACGGTCCTTGTATGTCGCCTTTAATTTGAGACCGTTCATATCTGGCCACGCAGCATTTTGGATAAGGTCAACATGAAGTTCGGGATTAAAGACCCTTTCAACATTGCAGCCATATTTATTAAGTGTCAGCTCAAATGCTGCAGTATCATAATGGGACTTTTTTCTTGGATCGAGAACATACCAGGGAATTTGTATTGTAATACTATCTTGATTCTTTTCGGTTCTATTGTTACTAAATCTCTTCTCATATACTTGGCTTCTTGCTTTGATGACCTCAAAGGAATCAGCGTCTTCTGAATTCTCTGGAGACAGCAGTGCATGGACGGATAGATATCCCTTAAATGAGTAGAACCGTCTGCGAGAAGCAGATTTGTCTTCTTCTGAACACAGGAAGCAGGAATGTCCCAAATGAGCATGTCCTCTTTCGCATTCTATAAGACAATTGCTAGCCTCCTGAAAAGCCTTATACCAAGAGCGCATAGAGGGCCTATGGCTAGGATGAGATCTTCCATCTAAGTTGAAAGTGTGCAAAAACAACGTCTGCAACTCAGGAGTCATTATCAACTCGAGTTGCCTAGAAATGCCATACTTGGGGATATTAGTAGAATCAGACTCGTGGACATATTGACATTCCCCAGACTCTATTCTCTCATATATATCATCGCTAAAATCATCCACAGGATCTTCATCCATGATTGACCCATTAAAGGGCTTCGAAAAAGTCAAGAGTTCGTATGCTAAAAGTGCAAATGAATAACAATCAGTTTCAAGTGAGTTAGCTTTTCCCTTGACGATTTCTGGAGCACGATATAGGGGGGTACCTATTGAGGATGAAACTTCGGTTGCATAGGCCAAGTTATCAAGGTCGATAAGCCAGACTTCACAATCCTTATCATTTGTGGAAATGTAAATATTCCCCGGCGCTAAATCACCATATACAATTCCAAGGGAATGAAGCTCGCAAAGAATGGCAGATAGGTTCTTAAGTATTTCGTATCGCTTGGATAAGCCACCTTTGCGACATAATGTCGCTTTTATGTCTGAGCTTGACCTTAAGTATTCAGAGAGTGGTTCCATGCATTCCATAAGTCTCATCACATAACCGCAATATGGCGCATGTAATGGGGCGAGTGGCACTGCAATATGGGCGACTTGAGGAAGAGCCATGATTTGATTAAGTTTCCTCATATATTTTTTATACGCACTATGATCTTGCAGGATATCCCCACTAACAGGGTCGAGGATCACTTTAGCAGCCAATCCATGACCGGTGTTCCTTTTTACGCGAAATACAACGCCCTGTCCTCCTTCCCCGAGACAGGTAGACAACGTGAACGCATTCCCTTTATCATCGTGGACAATTTTATCCATATAAACTAACCTCTGCTATATTTCGGAAGTGCTGATACAACACTACAGTTTTATCATCTAACGATCTCGGAGTTTCCCAATTCTCAAGCAAATTGAGTAGCTTTATCTGGCGATCTTCCGCTCTCCACGCATTTACGCAATCAATAAGATAAGTGGCAAAATCTGATTCTTTATTTGGAAGAATATCATCCGACACTCCATCAGTCGCAAGCATTAAATGTATAGAATGGAGCCGATCCTCTGGAATGAATTTCGTAGTCCAAATGGGGTTTGGTCTTTGCGGTGAAAGCGGCTTAACGATGTTCGTAAAAGAGTCGGTTTTTTTTTGCATAACGAACGGCTGACTATTTATACTTCCACAAATTATGCCATCCCCAATCAAGCCAAGGTACAGCCCTTGATTAAAGATGTAAGCAGCAAATAGACATGTAGTCGATGCGGCTGATTGATATCGCGTTTTAAGGATCGAAACATAATGCCTATAGATTGATTTTGTAATCTGAGTTCGACTTATGTCGCCGCGTACATATGCGCAAAATGCTTCGTGAACAGCCTGGACAACTGCTTTGCTTCCAAAGTGTGAATAGCGATCCGAACCCACACCATCAGCTACAGCCATAACACAACCATACCCATAGTTACGATATTTGAATGCATCTTGATTTGGCATATGCTGACGTATGTGGGCAGGACCAATTACACTAGCACCAGTGATCACTCCCTTGTCAGAATGGGAAGTCATCATCAATCTCGCCGCTCTCAGCCTCAGCCTGAGAGAATACTTCTTCCATACTGGGAATGAGATTAGGGTTAGCAGTCTTGATCCGAGATGTAGTGCTCATCGTAACATATCTAAAGAACTTACTAATCTCAGCTGCATCAGAAGCGTCAAACACCTGCTCCTCATCGCTGGTAAAGCGCTTGAGAACATCATAGGCATCGCTTCCGCGATCCACGCCGATCCCCATGGCCATTCTGTAGCACTTGGCGCTTCTTCCATCAGACTTGAATTCATCCAGAGGTGTTTCCCAACAGTCATTCGGCATACCATCCGAAACCAGAACAACGGTGGGGCGATAGGCACGAGAAGGAATCTGTTCTTTATCCTCAATCATGGCTTTTGCAATGGAAATGGCTTCTCCCATAGGTGTCATACCATGGGCATCCATATCCTGCAAAGCGGTAAGATCCAACTCATCAACGACCGTCATGGGCAGGTGAACACGGGCAGAAGAACCGCCGAAAGTAATGATTGCGGTAGAGATGCTGGCAATCGTATTGCTATAGTTCTTAAAACTGGTAAGCATGTCCCTGACTGCACTATTCATCGCGCCGATTTTGTTGTTCTCAAACATACTGCCACTAATATCCAAAAGAAGGATAACAGGGAGCGTCCTTGCGGTCTGATACACAAAGTCTTTCATTTCACTCATGATAAAATCTCCTCCAATGTAGTTCACTCAAATAATCTTTAAGCTTCTTTCCAAAGGTTGAAAAGGTTCTGCTTGTACTTGCTTCATCTTTGTTTAACTTACTGGAGATGTCTCTGGCTGTGGGAATATAACCTGTATTTATGTAATTCTGGTATAGTGTTGAATCAAAAAACGATCTGTTCACCGCTAACTGAATAATGTCCTGCGGACAAGATAGGAGACGAAGGGTTAAAAGCTGCGACACGACTTCTTGCTGGCTACGTCTGCACCGGCTGAAACAAATATCTATGGCATTAAATATCTCGACAAGGCTTGTTTTTTCAAAGACGTAGTCCTCAAGTACGAAGTCATCAGAAATGAGATTGAGTACTCCCACAGCATCTTCAGTTTCACTATCGTGAACAACGGCACATTGTGCATTTAACCACATTAGCTTTCGAACTCGTGCAGTGGGTACATCTAAATATTTGGCAGCTGCCTCAATGACCGCTTCATCTTCGATATCTCTCCCCAGAGTTCCAGCAATTAGCTGAATGTCAGTAATTTGCTTCTGAACTTTTTCTGGTACAACTATACCTCCGCGTGTTTCAATTGCATTGCGAATGGCTTGCTCCTTATTAACGCGCCGACTCAGTGAAGTAAGGAAATAATGTGTAAACAGCCCTCGATTCTTATCATAACTGCGCAAGCAATCAGTTGCGGTTTCAACAATCTCCAAGCCCATGTCTTGGTATCGATTGCTATTTAAGAACTGAGCATATTCGTATAGATTCTCTATGAGCTCATATTCTAAAATTCGGTATTTGGATGGATTTGACTCTCTTGATAACTCAAATATTTCTGAATTATCTATGAGCTCTATAGCATTTTGTAACCTTAATGATGCGGTTTTCATAAGTTAAGTCCTCTTTCCGCAGGTCAGAACTTGAGCAGCAAATCAAGCGCCTTTCGAGCTTTACCAGAGGAGTCACACTGTAAGGTGTAGAGTAGCGAATTCAAATAAATCAGATAGGAAAGGTCGCAAAGCCTTGGATTGGTTGGGTTGTCGTTTTGAAAATAAACTTGGCCATAGAAAACATGCTGCACTTTGCAAGCAAGATGCTTCACTGCAAAAGATAATGCTGCTAAAAGAACAACAGGCATTGTTTTTGACCCGAAAGTGGTATCGCTAATAATCTCTGCACCATCCTCACATTCAGCTACAAGTTTCGAAAGCATTCTTTCTGTTTCCGTTTTATCCTCATCAAATTCTGTGTCGAGAATTCTATATTCCGGATCAGCAACAATGCTACCACAATGATTAGTAAACTCCTTCTTGAAACGCTCGACATTCCGGAGATAATTGCCATTGGGGTCACATTTACATAGGAGAACAACTTTGATGCTATCGTCAGGAGACAAGAGACCGCTTAGACATGAGAGAATAGGATATGTCACAGGTTGCTCACTAATGCATAATGATTTATCATCCGACTGGTATACCAGAGGCTTGACTGATTCTCGCATGGCCACATTGCAAATAATAATTTTTCGCATATACAATCCTGCTTTCTAGAATATTTGGCTTTGCTCAATCATGTATAGTGGCAATTGACTTAATACTTAACATTTCAAAATGAAAACTAAGCTTGGATTTGAGCAACTTTAAGGTGGTGAGGAAGGGAGCCAACGACTATTACCTTTCGTTCATCATCGTATAGGAAATAGATTCGAATGAGATTTCCAGCGGTTTTTCCAACTTTTAAATGCTCATTCAACGGTGTTTCTACCGGCTTTCCCTTGAAACCAGTCTTGTATTTAATCTTATACTGATTAGAGTACATCTCTATGGCCGTGTCACCACAACCAGTAACTTCAAAGGGGCGACCGTACTTTTCTGAACATTTTTTTGAGACATCAGCCCAATTGATGAGACCTGCTTTTAGATCGCGGTATTCTACGGCAAGGTATTCTATTGCGTCACATAGCAATTGCATATCGATGTCATTTGTAGAAACATCCTGGATTAATCGAACCGCTCTTTGATGGAACTCAAGTTTTCCAGCAAAACGATTCTGAACCCAGTCCGGAATCTCCTGGGGTGTCTTTGGACGCTTAGGTATACTTTCAAAGTACTCCATACGTTCTGCCATACCAGCAACCATTTTATGGGCATCTTCGATTTCCTTTGCTGCTTGGCCTCGAATAATCTCGATTTGTTCACTAGCATTGTCTAGTTGATTTTTCAAGCGGGTGATTTTATTTGCTTGCTGTTGGATCTTGTCATTTCGTTCCATCAATTCGTACAAGTGTTCTTCATGCAAGGCCTGGATACGATCGTCATAATCCCTGATTGTATCTTCGACGCTCATGTTGGCTTTCATATATCTTTCGGAGAGCATTTTCTTTGCACCTGACAGGAAAACCACACCGGCAAAACTCATGCTTTTCTTTCTCATGTAGTCTCGACTTATAGTCATAAGATCTGAGAAGTTCTTTTCTTGCGAGTCCTCGGAATACTGATATCTAAGAATGCCAGCACCCAATTCATGTGGCTCAATGAAGAGTATATCTCCACTTTTCACAGTAATTTGATGAATTTTTCCAAACGAATCGAATTGATCCGCAGGGAGATGAAAGCTATGCACATATGCAAGACGCGCTTTTGTAAAAAGGTCTGTATCGTATGGCACAAAAGGAGCCTTCTTTTCCGTTGAATTCTTCTTACTTGTCATTGTTACATGGAGAGGCACAGTGCCCGCAGGAATGTTTGCCGTTTTTAACATTGCAGAAAGGTCAAAAGGAGACGTTCCTAAGTTAAATTCCATGTTTGGTACAGCGAGCACTTCTGGTGATTTCTTTGGAAGGTAATCACAAAAAATAACGGCAGGCATCATCCATTTTTTTAAATTAGCTCTTAGTTGCTTATGTCGATCTTTTGAGTTCAACTCCCAAAGTTGATTTTCTAGCAGATAACCTGCCGAAAGACCTAATCGGGGATTTTCGGCTAAAACGGAGACGACAGCGGGACGTAATACGATGGCCTGCTTTTCCTCACTTGTATTTTCTGGCTCTGAAACAATCAATTCAACACCCATGTGCATCGTTGTGCCGATTACTCGAAATGCAATGTTCGTTTCAAAGACTCTGCCGGGAATAGCGGTACTTACTTCAGCTCCATCTTCCCATTGAGTACTCAGATCTGGTTCAATCAACCGAAATGCCCACACTTTTTCTTCTGGTATACTTACTATTTCAACCGTATAGCCACAATCAATATGCGCACTTTTTAGATCATTGAGCGACACATTTAAATACGAGTCTGGAGACGGCGCACGGAAAGCATCAGGTATTTCGAACTCTCTGAATTTTGTGCGGAGCCACTCCAGGACAGAAAGTGCACCAATAATGAGTTGATTGTCCGCGGTTTCTTTTGTGTTTGTAGCAATGGTATAAAGCTGATAAGTGGGATATCGAACACTTTTTAAAAGAATTCGAGGTGTACTATTACGAGCCATTTTACTCTCCTTATTGCGTCATTAGTCTGTAGGAACTATCTTTTTTGAACAACCAATATACCAACCGCTTTCTATCTTTGCATCGCGCGGTTTCTCTGCGTCAACAGGAATAGCCCATTACGAACTATTCTATTTAAACCGCCCTATGTTCCAGCAAGGTGCCAAGAACCTCTTTCTATAACGGTATTATTTTGCGTTCTTTTTCTTCTATTTTCATACTCTCTCTTAGCTTATTACAAAATCCTTTCTGTTATGAAGCACCATAGCTTGTTATAACAAACCCTAATTTTTCCCTTCCAAATATGTTGAATAGCCTAATTTTGTACAGGCACAATAATTCATTATTTGTTCACAATATATATTATAGCATGCAATTTGTATGTTTTCAAATATTATGATTAGATGGTGCAAATTTCAGTTGAATGGTGCGATGATTTCAGATGAGCGGTGTGAGTACAGACAGGGATATGCTATACTCTTTCCTGCAGTGCAACTGCAAGAAAGGAGTATCATTTCCAAAGCAAAACAGCACGACCAGCCTTGGCATCATCGATATGCGTCTCAAGAACATTTCCTACGATGACTGTTGCAACCACTACGGTGTCGGAAACAGCACCGTGAAACTCATTATGAGCCGATATGACGAAAAAGGAATCCCTCTTGATATCCTCAAACAGATGCGTAGTGAGGAAGTAGATGCAATCTTCTATCTCCATAGGAAGTCTGAGGACATCATGCCGGATTAGCTGTGCATTACGAACTCTTTGTGGGATGTTTCAGGATCCCCCATAACAAGAGAGCGGTCACATGTTGTACAGGTTTTTTTAGCTCCATACTACGAAAAACTTCAAATAAATGTTAAGCAGCCCTGCAAACATCTCTATACAGATGTAGAGATACTTGTAGGGCTCCTTGGTATCAAAGGTCAGAAGAGAGATTCTCGCATAGCTTTGAGCGCAGGCAGAAAAGGGAATTCAGTAGGATGCTGAGCTTCCAATCGCAACTTATTACAATGGAGAGCGAGATAGTGAGATGAAAGAGAAAAAGAAGTTTTCGTATTGGCCTAAATTCTGCACATTGCCGCTTGATCTTGAATTTCTGAGTTTAGTGTTAATGCTTTCCGCGATTGGCCTGATAATGCTGCTTTCGGCCAGTTATCCTGCAGCGCTTCATTACAAAAATGATGCCTTGTTCTATTTCAAAAAGCAGGCTGTCTTTGCTTTGATCGGTATTGCTGCGATGATATTTATTAGCTTTTTGGACTATGAATGGCTTCGCAAAGTGGGTAGAGCTTTCTTGATCTTCTCATTGTTTTTGCTGATGTTGGTGCTTTTTCCCAGTATTGGAGAAGTTAGAAATAACGCAAGGCGTTGGATTTCCATAGCCGGATTTGCTTTTCAGCCTTCAGAGATCGTCAAGCTTTCTGTGATCATAGCATTTTCTGCCTCGATATCGGTCAAGAAAGAAAAAATGCGGCGCTTCGTTAGCGGCATATTGCCCTACGCTGCGACTTTGACCCTAATTTTTGTCCTTATGTGGAAGGAGCCCCATTTGTCGGGAGCCATTCTGGTCGTTGCTGTGGGCTGCGTCTTGATGTTTGTCGGGGGAATACAACTCAGATGGGTTTTTATGGCTATGGGCATTGTTAGCGTTGGCATCTTCTTGTTGATGACAGGAATCGTTTCGTATGGTCAGTCAAGAATTGCAATGTGGAAGAATCCCTTTATCGATGCCTCTAATGAAGGTTATCAGCTTTCGCAGAGCATTTTAGCGATTGGCTCCGGTGGACTGTGGGGGCTTGGTTTGGGACGAAGTCGGCAAAAGTTCCTGTTCCTACCTGAGGTGCAAAATGATTTTGTGTTCTCAATCGTTGCCGAAGAGCTTGGCCTTGTCGGCTCATGCCTAATACTGTCGATATTTGCGATGCTGATTATCAAAGGGTACACAATCGCCCGAAATTCAAAGGATAGGTTCGGAGCATTGCTCTGTGTTGGTGTTATCACTCAATTTGCCTTGCAAACCTTTCTAAACATTGCTGTTGTAACTGGGTTAGTTCCAACTACCGGAATATCCCTTCCCTTTTTTAGCTACGGGGGAACAGCTCTTGTTATGCAGTTGGCTGAAATGGGGATTGTGCTATCTGTATCAAGACAAAGGAAAACAAATTATACCAGGATTTAGCACCGGAAGAGATTAGCCGAATGTCGAGTTATCCCAATCCTGACAGAAATGTCACCTTCGCATTGAAACTGCCATTTCACGTATCTTGGGGCACAGCACGAACCATTGACAGGCACATCATTGTGCTTTACCCAAAAATAGAAAGGTTGTGTTATCATGGTATATTATTTTGCGATCGGTCTTCCTATTGCTTTGGCGGTGCGCTTGTTTGCGGGAGTTCCTTTATTCTGGATTACTGTAGCTTTAGTTGTTATTTCTACAATAATTGGCATTTCTAAAATGGATACGACTAAGCCTATAGCTGCCAGAAAATATAAAGAAGGAAAAGCCTATAATGCTCAAGCAATGTCTCAAGCATACATTGCAGCGCGCAAGAAACAAAAAATAGAAAACGCAAATTACGCTTTTTATCTTCAACAAAAATATCCGTGGAAAAGAGATATAAAAGAGAAAAAAGTCGAGACTTTAGTTTGGTGTAAAGATGGAAGTCAAATTTGGTGTGATTATGTAACGTGGAATGAGCGCCTTCAGGAGCTTCATCTCCACTACAGCTTTACAGATAAATACGAAGTCGTACCATATGACAGCATTGGATCAATTCAGGTTAGTTAAGGAGACTTTTGATTTATGAGGTGATTATATGTATGGTCTTTTCATTATCCTTGCGTTCATCGGTTTTGTGTTTTTTCAAGCAAGCGGCTTCAATTTCATCTCTGTCACCATCGCTTTTATATTTATAATCCCAACGGCTATGTTTATAGCAGCAGACTTGCAACATCAAAAAGGAAGAGAGGAGAAAGCAAAAGAAGAAGTAAGACGAGAAAGATGGCAGGAAAATAGAGTCAAACGTGGTCATCTTGAAGATAAAAATTACCCTGATTCTGTTAAATCCTACTGGGATTGGACAGAGTTCGAAGATTGGAGGTCTGGAAAGATTAAAAAAGTCGGGTGAAAGGAGAGCAACGGTTTATGACTATTGAAGGATGGCTGCTTTGTTTTGAAATTGCAATCGCATTCTTGTGGCTTATTGGTCATAGTAAGTGAATTGAGCGAGTTGTATTCCCGTAGAAATTGAATTGTCAGCAACAAGGCAAGTAATTACATATTGAACAAGGAGGAAATACCATGTCAGATCGATTTAATTATGACAAAGCAGAGGCTGATCTTTATGATTCTGGGTGTCATCATTCGGAAGATATTTACGGATATCGCTCCGAAAAAGGGATCAATGCGTTCATGCGTGAAAATGGCTTAAATCCAGATCGTTATTATGGTCGGGATAAAACCTCAGGCGGACATAACGGATCTAAAAACAACGGCGGATGCTTTATTACTACTGCGTGCACTGCGGCAATGGGGCTGCCGGATGACTGTTATGAACTGACTGTGCTGAGAGGGTTTAGAGACAACTATTTGAAAAACAGAGAGAATGGAGCTCATGACATTGCGGATTATTACCGTACTGCCCCGCAGATTGTTGAAAGCATAAGCAAAAGAAACGATGCTGATCAAATTTGGCGCGATATTTACCAGGATATGGTCTGCCCCTGCATCCAGCACATTGAAGCACATGAATTTGAGAAAGCCTATAAGCTCTATAAGTCATTTACGATCAGATTGAGAAAGGAATACCTGCGCGTATAAGTGTAGCACGATTGTAACCTTTCGTTTTTCCAATCTATCTCAGTTGCAAATTGTCTCATATCCAACTTTAAGAAACCCAAGATGTACGGAAGTCATTAGGTCCTACAGATGAGTGAATTCGTGCTACACTGAAGGTTGCAATGAGCGACTTGTTTTGGAATCTGGGAAATATTTGCATAATTCCTAGAGGCGTTTTTAATCTCGCGGTGGCAATACTGTTGAAAAAGAATGTGGGAATTTGATATAATCAAGTATGGCCAGAGAAGGCATTACCTAATGTTCTCTTCGGTTAATTCATAGTACCTTGTTCTTTCTCTGTCTTAATCTCTGATAGAGTGGGCTGTTCTGGTGGGGCCATATTGAACCCATCCTCGGTCCAGCAAATAGACATAATTCTCTCTTGGCGGAGCGATACAGTCTTTCTCTTTATTCAGATAAAGTGGTTGGTATCATAATGTGATACCAACCACTTTTGCTCTATTTGATCGTATAGAGATTGGAGGTGTTACTCCCATTGGGGCGGTATCGGGGCAGTTTGGCAAGATAGCCGTGCTGCTCCAGATCTGCCAGCGCCCGCTTGACGGTACTGCGGGAGAGATTCATATCTCTCGCAATCGTCTTGATACCGGGCCAGCAGCTTCCCGTGCTATTGGACCGGTCTTTGAGGTACATATAGACGGATACAGCCCTGGGCGGCAGGAGTGTGTCAGCATAAATGCTGTCAAAGTAGCTCACCGATCTACCTCCTGCCGAGGAAGATTGTAAGGGGTGCGCTTGTGCGGCATATGGTCATAGTCGATGTCCTCCGCTACCACCATCTCCTGCACGGGCGCGTCATGGAGCTGCCCCTCGCCTTTAACGGAGCGAGTGCTCTGCCGCTCCGTCAGTTTGGGAGGATACTTTCGCGTGATGGCGCGGGTCAGCGCATCCTGATCGGCATAATATACTTTTCGAGCCGCCTGTTCCTCCACACGGTATTCCTCCTCGAAGGTGATGCCCCATTCGAGGAACAGGCGCAGGCGGGTACGCATGGGGTGGCATCCAGTCTTCTGCACGATGAAGCTGCCTTTGAGGATGGACTTGAACTCATCCGCCGTCAGCAGGGGGCGTTCCATCATCTGTAAGCTCTGGCTGGGGTCGTTTTTGCCGCGACTCACAGAGCCGGAGAGCACCGTGCGGCTACCAAGGGCTTTGGAGAAGGCATCCGCCGCCTCACTGTTAAAGGCGTATAATAATCGTGCCATCCCGGGACACAAGTCGGGATGGCGCGATTTCATTTCTGTGGTATTTTGCACTCCTGCGGCGCATTGGCGGGCGTGAGCTGTTCTGCCCACGCCGCATCTGCCTGGCTCAGGGCAGGAGCATTTCGCAGGACCCACAGCAGATAACGATACGGATCAAGGCCATTCTCCTTCGCCGTTTCAATCAGGCTGTAGATCACGGCGAAGGAGAACAAACTTGATCCGTACAAATACCTTCTTTGGGTTCTGCAGAGTGCGCTGGGGCTTCCTTTTAATACTCAGGCATACCATGAGAATAAGATCTGTGACCGGAGAATAGAGAGCGCAAAAAAGAAGCGCGCACATCCAAGAGAAACTTGAATGTGCGCGCTTTCACATTTACGACGGGTTGTTCTTTTTTCGCTTGGAGCATTTTGGGCAGCCATGTCCTTTCGTGCGGCTAGCAATACCCGTTTGCCATTCGTACCCACATTGAGAACATTTCCACCATGCTTTTTTACCGCTGCCAGGGAGCAATTGACCAGGATCTAAATCTTTGTTTTGGGAACAATCCCACTCTTCTAATAATTCGGGGTATAGAGTTGCCAAATCATTTACCCCAATCTTTGGCACTCTGCCACTGCAACACGGACACCCTACGCCTTTTTTGCGATTGTTAGGACTTGCTTGCCATTCGTGGCCACATTGTGAGCAAAGCCACCAGACTGGCTTAAACCGTCCCGCCGAAATATCATTAGGCGATAGTGTGCCATTTTTGGTGGGATGCCATTCTTTTGCCAAATCGGGCATTGTCTCAGCAAGTGCTCCCACTCGCTTGACTGCTTGTTTTGTAAAAGATTTCCCGCGTTTTTCTTTAGAGCATTCCATACACCCATATCTCCCTGGGCGTGTCATACTGTTTATGCTACATTGCCACTCATGACCGCAGTCCGGACATTTCCACCACACGGCTTGATTCGAACCAACTGTGAACATATTGGGAGTTAATTTTCCATTTTTAGAAAAATCCCAGCATTTCACAACATCGGGCCGAATGTCTGCCAGCGAATTCTTGATCTCGCTCAGATAGCCGAGGATATCAGTTCTATCTCTTCTCAGGTCAACTGTGATAGCGCTGTGATAACTATACGGGTTCTTTCTTGTCCACATATTTGAATTGCGGTCAATAGAATTCTGAATTGCTCTAATAACTCCTTCCAGCTCAGAGGATTTACGTACTTTGGGAATGTAATAGACGGCATCCGCAACATCTTTCCACTGTAGCCCTGTATCCTCTTTTACTCGGATAAGAGTAATTTGATGTGCCTTACAAATGGCATACTTCTTTTTTTCGCGCTCAAGCTGTTCTGCTGAGTTATGCCAGTTTGCTCCATCGAATTCAATTCCAAGGCGAATAGACGGAATATAGATATCCAGTTCCATGGAATGTTTTAACCCTTCTTTATACCTGTTGATTGCGTCCGGATAAAGGGTTTTTACATAGAAAAAGATGGCCTGTTCAGGAAAAGAAGTTTGGCTTTTGGAATTGCAAATAGGACACTGTGTGTTGTCGCTATTTCTATCGCGAATAGTCGCTGTATACTCATGTCCTAATGGACATAGCCACCACGCCTTTTTCCCACTTCCCGTAGTCACATCATACGGCGTTACATCACCATTCTTTGTGGGGTGCCATTCTTTGGCCAGGAGAGGATTTAAAGTCGCAAGGTCATTAAAGTCTCGTAACACTTTGTGTCCAGAGCAGTATGGACAAGAATAGCCTCGGTTGGCTCGTTTGATAATAAATTGCTCATATGGATGACCTTTTCCACACAACCACCACACCTTTTTGTGGCTTCCCGCCGTTACATCATAAGGAGTTAAATTGTTATTCTTCTCATAGTTCCACTCTTCTGATAATTCGGGATTTGTGGTTGCTAAATCGTTTATACCTCTAATTGCTCTATGTCCAGAGCAATATGGGCAGCCATATCCTCGCTTTGTTCTTTGATTAACTACCATTGAGTAAGTGTGCCCTTCTGGGCATAGCCACCAAACTTCCTTACCTGATCCAGATGAGATGTCCTCAGGCATTAAATCCCCGTTTTTTATGGGATGCCATTCTTTCACTAAATCGGGGTGCAGTGTAGCCAAATCACTCTCGCCTTTTATCAATCTGACCATTGTTACCTCCCATGAGAAAATGCCAGCAACATCAACAACTTCCTGCATCATTATAGCATACTTCATCAATTCTGGAAATGTCCTCAATTGATCATGTCACGCACCCACTTGCGTAGTTTTTGGTGTCATAGGAGCACACTTTCAAAGTAGTTCAAGTCAATGTGCTCATTTTGGGATTCAACTTCCGGATTCGAATTTGAAAGTATCACTTTTTGAATAGGTGGAAAAAACAAAATGACGGAGAACAAAATCTTCGCAAACATCGGTGTACAAGGGGTACAAACAAGATAAAATAGAAATGAGGGGCGAT